>JAESGL010000039.1_pt1 | contig 254355 bp, 206 predicted proteins | sample 9269711 | NCBI WGS metagenome assembly JAESGL01 (sample SAMN14515918, study PRJNA621676) | algae metagenome | isolation source: Kastovskya adunca ATA6-11-RM4 and co-occurring heterotrophs from soil and... | place: Chile: Atacama Desert | collected 2011-06-27
CAGTATCCAAGACAAAAAGCTTCACTAAGCGGTTTGCTGTCAAAACATCTATTCAAAGAACTTTTCAGATTCCCTCCTATCACTATCGCTACTGATAAGGCTTCCTCTCTTGTAGTTACTATCTCTTGCGGTAGTAGCTGTGTTTGTTTCTGTACTGCTCTGACCCTGCTGGTCTTGGCTGCTATTTTTCCAAAAGCGAGTGCAAAGTTAAGTAAGTTTTACTTCTTATGTCAAGCTTTTTCCGAAGAAAATTTTCAGAAGTTTCTAACCTTCTCTCTTCCTCTTCGTTAGCTTAACCTTGGCTGGCTTAACTGCTAAAGACTCTCCTCCTCTTGTGAAGGTAAAGATCTATAGCCCCTTGTTCGCTTTCAGTATTTCAATCTCTTTCTGATCGTTTCCCAGCTGGCCTGCTGCCGTAAGGGGAGTGCAAAGGTAGAAGCTTTTTCGCGCTTTGCAAGTAGTAAAGCTGAAAATGTTTTGAAGTTTTTACTGCCTCTTCTCCGTCAATACTGCTCCTGTGTAGGAGCGCAAATACTGCTCCTGTGTAGGAGCGCAAGAGTATCAACCATAACTGTTAACTCTATAGTTCCCAGTCTCCCAAACCTTTTTTAAGGAGGCTGGAAGACAAAGGTAATAGAGGCGACAGATCAATTTCAAACAACAATAGAGAAATATTTTCTCTGCTGTATGCCTGCTTAAAAAGCTTCTCAAGTAAGTCATCCAGACCTTGTGCCTGGATGGGGTGCAAATATAAAGGGGCTGATCTGAAAAGATCAACCCCTTTTGGAAATAATTTTAAAGCAAATTTTTACTGCCTCGGCTTTTTATACAAAGGCACTGTACTGCAGGGCTCTCCATACATAATGCTTGATACATAGGGACGCAGCTTTCGGGTTATCTCCACATAGGCAGATACCGGCACAGGCTTATTGCTACATCCTTTTATTACTACTTTCGCATCACGAAAATCTTCAGGATTAACATTGGTAAGCGCCTGCTGGTAAAGTATATCCTCCAGTTCCTGCTCACTGCCAAATACGAAAAATTTTGCGTGAGGCTCCAGAACTGTTCCAATCAGCATATATGCCCAAACGGGTACAACGGCATCTGCCGAGCAGGTAATGGCGACATACTTCCCGTTATACTGCTGCCAGTCGTGTTCTTTTATCCACTGCCTGAAATCCTTTTCACGCAGAATAAGGCCCTGAAATAACACATCCTTAATATCAAGCAATGCGCGCGCGCCTTCGGGATAATACTGCTCCAGGTCTATGGAAACCAGGGCACTTTGGGCAACCCTGTTTATGATAGGTTCTTGTGTCTGATTCATTACACCAATGTTTTAGGTTTAGTACCCTGAAACTCTTTTAAATAAACCGGCTCATAATACGCCAGGTCTTCGAATTGCTGCTGCTCCCACCGCTGATATGCCAATGCTCCAACTGGAACCGCAGAGGGAACAACACCTGTTACAAAATGTGCATTAGGCTTATGTCCCAGTACTTCTTTACATTTAGCTGCTCCATCTCCGAAAAAGTAAACTATCTGCTGCTGCAGCTCATCTTTAAAAGAATGCCCATCAATCACTTTGGGTGCCTGTGGTTCAATAATCCGGAGTTGTTTATTCAACAGCATACAATATACTTCCATCCGGCGAGCATCGATCATGGGGCAAAGTAAAGCCTCTCCAGGCACAAAAGTTGCCACCTCATGCGCCATTGCCTCCAGGGTATTAACAGCAATGAGCGGCACCTCCAGCGCATAGCACAAGCCCTTCGCCGTAGAGGTACCAATGCGCAGACCGGTATAAGAACCAGGGCCTGCCGATACTGCAACTGCCGCAATATCTGACATGGCTATGCCTGCATACTGCAGGCTGTTCTGTATCAACACTGTTAATAAACCGCTGTGGGATTTGTCTATGTGCAAGTGCTGGCTAACCACCAATGCTCCCTCCTGGTGCAGGGCAACAGAGCAAACTTTGGTGGCTGTTTCAATACTTAAAATATATGCCATGACGATATTACTGCCAGAGGAACAAAATCAGATCCCATCACAATGGTTAATAAAATGCAAAAATACACCTGATCATACAGTTAAGTATATGAACAGGTGCAGAATTAATGCTTGCTTTAGAAGATGTATCACGCTCCCCTCTCGTTCCTACCCCTTAAGCAAAGTTACTGGCACTATGAAAAGCTATCATCGCTGCCTACTACCAGCCATCAAACCAGCTACATGCTATGCTGGCGGCCTACTGGCTGGTAGTAGGCAGCGATAACAACATTACTTTCTGCCCAGGAGTTGGCCATATTGCTGAGGTGTCTGCAATACATCCCGTGCTTTCATCATATCATCATCTGTATTGAACGATGCCTGAAGTGCACCATTATAGAGGTAATAGCGGCTAACGATTTCGCGTTTCAGCAGCTCTTTGATCTCACTTTTGAACTCCTGCAGGTCTTTGGTTTTATCGTGCGCAAACTGCTGACGCAGCGCATCCAGCTTGGGCTTGATGGAATTGTAAGACTTTTCGTCTTTGGCTACAGCTTCAAGCTCTTCAATGGTTTCTTCTACTTTGGTGGTGTAGTCGTACTTTTTGTTCGATAACCACTGCACAAACGTATCGTAATCGGCATCTGTTACCGTGAACTGCGGTGCAGGCTGTATCTTTTCAGTACGGCCGTGGTATTCGGTGGCATAATCAAAAATTAACCCGTTGGCCAGCAGCGCTACTGATATTGGTGCCAGAGACTCCGGATTAACTTTAAGGTCTGGCTCAATGCCATTGCCATCGTACACCGGACGGCCATTTTTAGTCAGGAACTTGATTCTTAATGAATCAGGTACTTTATCTGCAGAACCATCGAGGTTGCGGTGGCTATAGTCGATGGCCTGAATGCAGCGGCCACTCGGAATATAGTATTTTGCGGTAGTTACTTTTAACTGGCTGTTGTAAGAAAGCGGGCGGGTGGTTTGTACAAGACCCTTACCAAATGTTTTACTACCGATCACAACGGCTCTGTCATAATCCTGTAATACGCCAGCTACAATTTCTGCAGCAGAGGCGCTGCGGCTGCTTACCAGCACGGCCATAGGGGTAGTAAGATCAAGAGGCTGATCAAGCGCATGGTAGGTCTGGTTAGATTCGCGCATTTTACCTTTGGTGCTTACTACTTCCGCACCTTTAGGAATAAAAAGGTTAGCGATGTTTACTGCCTCTATTAACAAGCCCCCGGGATTATCACGTAAATCAAGAACAAGTTTGGTAGCGCCTTCTTTTTTAAGACTTTCTACTGCCTGGCGCACCTCACGTGCAGCCCCAGTTGTAAAATCAGAAAGCTTGATATAACCTACATCTTTACCTACCATACCAAAGTAGGGTACGTTATTAACAGTAATATGCTCCCGCACCAGTGTTACCAGCATGGGATCTTTGGCGCCGTAACGCTTTATGGTAAGATCTACTTTTGTATTTGCCTGCCCCTTTAATAATCGGCTTATTTCGTCTGTGTCTTTACCTGTTACATCAATGTTATCGATTTTAAGAATAACATCACCAATGCGCAGGCCCTGCTTGTGTGCAGGATAGCCCTCATAAGGCATCAAGACTGTATTTAGACCGTTCCGCACCCCAACTGAAGCACCAATACCCCCATATTCGCCGGTTGTCATGGTACGAAAGTCTTCGATCTGATCTTCTGGTATATAATTAGTATAGGGATCTAATGAAGCAAGCATGGCATCGATGCCCACCTTCATTAATTCATTAGGATTTACCTCATCTACATAGTATGTATTGACTTCTTTGAAGAGGGTAGCAAAAATGTCGAGGTTTTTAACAATGGCGAAATAACGCTCGCCTGGATCTGAGTAGGAAAAAAGGCCAAAAGCTGTACCAAACAGAAAAACAATGATGGCAGCACGGGAAACTATTTTTTTCATAAAGCCGGCTATTAGAAAAGGGGTTGTTGTACCTCTTGTAAACGCTGAAGACAAAAAATTAGTTTGGCTTCAAGTTGCCGGAAAGGCACTTCTTCTCGTCCAATGTACACAAAGCCTATTAAAAAATAAACCTGGCTATCGTTAAGCAGGCTTTTATTTACACGATAAACTTCTCGCAGGCATCTTTTCAGCCTGTTTCTGTCTACTGCTTTTTTAAAATTTCTTTTAGGAACGGTAAATAATACCTGTGCCCGGGGTGGGTGTGGCAGACTGGCTGCTTCAGAAGGTTTTACTGCCTGCATGGCTTCTGCTTCAGTTAGCGGCAGGTATATCATTTTTAAGGGGTAAGCCTTTTGAGACATGCCTTTTTCAAAGAGCATGCGAATGGCAATGCGACGACAAAGGCGCTCATGTTTGGGTAAATTTTGCTTCACAACCCCCTAAAAAGAAAATAAGCGCCCGAGAGCGCTGTAATTCCAAAAACCCTAGAAAGGAAAATGCAACTGTTAAGCTGCTATGCTTTTAGCGTTTATGTCTTTTCTCATCAGAAACTGAAAGTTTCTTACGGCCTTTTGATCTTCTGCTAGCGAGCACTGCTCTACCCGATGCCGATGCCATTCTGGCGCGGAAACCATGCTTGTTTCTTCTTTTGCGCTGCGATGGTTGGAATGTTCTTTTCATGATGCGGTTCGGTTACTAATGGGCTGCAAAACTAATAATTTTTTTTAATACTTGCAAAAGCATTCCATTTTTCTCGTAAGCATTCTTAACCTAACCTAAGTGCTTTATACAAAAGCAAGAAGGTCTATATTTGTACAAAAGCAACTTTTTTTGCATTCTAAGGTTCAGACAAGGGAATTCCTGCAATATGAAATATTATATCTCCTATCAATATCCGCAGCACCACTTTATCAATATCACGCTTTACCTTCGGGATATAAACGAAGATACTACTTACCTGCAGCTGCCCAGCTGGCGCCCCGGCCGCTACGAGCTGGGCAACTTTGCCAAAAATATTCAAAAGTTTAACATACTGGATATGCAGGGAGGCCGGGTGCCCCACAAAAAAATATCCAAAGACCGCTGGGAGCTAGCAACCAAAGGAGTTACAGAGCTACAGGTAAAATATACCTATTATGGCAACCAGATGGATGCCGGCGGCACCTACCTGGATGAAGAACAGCTCTACATCAATTTTATCAATTGCATGTTGTATGCCGAAGGGCGCCTGAACCAGCCCTGTGAAGTACACCTGCAACTGCCTGATGACTATAAAATAGCCTGCAGCTTAACACAAACAGCACACCACACACTTAAGGCAAGTGACTATTATGAGCTGGTAGACAGCCCCATGATTGCCAGCAACCGGCTGCAGCACCACTCCTACCTGGCAGGAGATGCTATTTTTCACTTGTGGGCCATGGGCGATAGTGGCTCCCTGAACTGGCCCCTGACCCTGGAGGCTTTTCGCCGTTTCAGCGAGGCGCAGGTAAAAACAATGCAGGGCTTCCCTGCTCCTGAGTATCACTTCCTGTTCCAGTTTCTGCCCTATAAAGCTTACCATGGCGTAGAGCATGGCGCGAGTACTGTTGTTATCCTGGGGCCCTCTAACGAGCTTCACCTCCCCGATCTGTATAAAAACCTGTTGGGCATCAGCTCGCACGAGCTTTACCATGTCTGGAATATTATTCGCATACGTCCGGCCGAGATGATGCCTTATGACTTTACCAAGGAAAATTACTTTACGACTGGGTTTGTAGCCGAGGGTGTAACTACCTACTACGGCGACCTGTTTTTAGCAAGAGGTGGTGTGTTTGACCTGGATGAATACCTGGTAGAACTGAACCGCAGCCTGCAACGGCACGTAAGCAACGGCGGACGTTTTAATCATTCGCTCATCGATAGTGGGTTTGATTTGTGGCTGGATGGCTACAGCCCCGGCATACCAAACCGCAAGGTATCTATTTATGTAAAAGGCTCCCTGGTAGCCCTGCTGCTAGACCTGCAGCTTCGCAAGCTCACCAATAACGAGCGCTCGCTTGATGATGTAATGCAGCTGCTCATGCAGGAGTTTGCCATTGAGAAGAAGGGCTATACCTACGAAGATTATAAAAATATAGTAGACCGGGTGGCCGGCCAGCCAATGGATGAATACTTCCGCTTATATGTAGAAGGCCTGGAGCCACTGGAAAATCACTTGCCAGAGCTGCTGGAATGGGTGGGCTTAAGCCTGCGCCAGCAACCGGCCCGCAGCAGTACACAGCGGCTCTATGGTTTTAAAGTAGGCGAGAAAGAAGGAAACATAATTTCCATACAGGATGTGGCACCTGGCAGCCCGGCAGAAAAACACCTGAGCCGTGGCGACGAGCTGGTGGCCATAAACGGCAGACGCATTCAGCTTAACAACCTGGAAGAGCTGCTGGCCGCCGAACAGGATAAGGTACTAATAAGCTTTTTCCGTAACCACACCTTGCGCACCGTAGAACTGACCGCAGGAGAAAGCTCTTATAAAACTGAATTGAAGATACTGCCCCTGCCCAACCCCAGCCCCGATCAGCTCCAAAGCAGAGCAGCATGGTTGTGGCAATAAAAAAAGAAGCACCTGCCCGGTATATTGAGCAGATGCTTCTTTAAAATAAATTCACTAAACCTTTCCTCCTGCACTACTGCGCAAAGGCAGTATCCTTCAGGCCGGGGTTCAGTTCTATAGTTACCACCTCCCCTTCCAGGGTTCCCTGCGGGGTAATCAGTGAAATTTGCTTTGGAAACTTAATTCCATCTTTTTCTTCGTACGATTTGTAGATGATGGTACCGGTAGGGCTTTCGGTCTTTAGCTTCAAACCGCTGTCTTTGGCAAAATATTCTGTAGAAGCCGGGCCACTGGCATTACTTACCACTACTTTGTATGCCTCTTTGCCTTCTACAGTTTCCAACCCTTTTACCTCGGCACTTATGCCCTCTTTTGTATACATAAGCTCGGGGAAAGGATAAGCCGATGCTTTCAGTGTTGCTGCCTGCTGCTCGGGCAGGTCCTGGCGCTGACCACCCATCACCATAAAGGCTTTGCCTCCATCATATACTATTTTAGATAGTACCTGTCCGTTCATGGTAGTTTCGTTCAGGTAGCTGCCAGGCAGTTTTTTCAGCTGGGTATTGGTAATTTCCATGCCGTTAACGCTTAGCTTCATCACCATGCGCATATCGTTGATAGCACGCAGGCGCTCCTCGCCTCCAATTGCCTGTATATATTTGCTGATGATCTCCTGGGCATTTGCTTCTCCGGCTGCAAGTTCTTTGGCTGGCTCACCCTCGGCAGTGTAGTGTTTTACTTCACCAAACTGCTTTAGTCCCTCCTTCACCTCATCGGCATTACCCACCACCAGAATATAGGCGTTATCGGGCTGCACGTAAGTTTGTGCCACACGCTGCAGATCAGCTGGGGTAACAGCAGCGACTTTTTTCAGGTAATCACGATAGTAGTTTTTATCCAGGTTATAGCGGGCGGTATTAAGCGCAAAGCTGGCAATGGTCTGCGGGCTCTCCAGTGAGCGGGCAAAGCTGCCTGTTAGAAAGTTTTTAGCTTTTTCAAGCTCATCCTTTGGCACTGCCTCGGTACTAATGCGCTTAAGCTCATTCATAAATTCATATACAGCACTGTCGGTTACGGCATTGCGCACATTGGCATAAGCCACAAACTTGCCGATAAGCTCATCAGAATCAAGCGAAGAATAGGCACCATAGGTATAGCCTTTGGCCTCCCTTAAATTGTTGAAGAGGCGGGCATCGCCGCCACCCAGAATGTCGTTCATCAGGCGTGCAGGGATTACATCTGCATCGCCAGGTTTAAGCGAAACAGGATGTGCAATTTGCACCACCGACTGTACTGAATTAGAACGGTCTACTACAGCTACAACAGGCTTTTCCAGCGGTTTAGGAGCAGGATAGTTATGGGTTGGCACCTGTCCCTTCTGCCAGTTGCTAAAGTATTTTTTAACAAGCTGCTGTGCTTCTTTTTTGGTGATATCACCTACAATGGCCAGGTATGCAGTATTTGGTTTGAAGTAGGTTTTGTAGTACTGCTGTACGTCCTGGAGTTTTACATTATCGAGGGTTGCTTCAGACATTAGCTCTCCATAGGGATGATCGGCACCATACAGCAACTTAGCCTGCACACTGCTGGCAATATACTGTGGATCATCTTTTTGGGCAGCCAGTCCGGACTTGTTTTGTTTTACCAGCTTGTCAAACTCTTCCTGCGGAAATGCGGGATTCAACACTACATCGGCCATCAGCGCCATCAGCTTTTCTTTGTGGCGGCTTAGCGCAGAACCATAAACGCCGGTAGAGCTTGTAGAAAGGCCTGCGCCAATAAAGTCAACCTCTTCGTCGAGCTGGTCTTTGGTACGGTTGGTAGTACCACTGCGCAGCAGGTCTCCTGCAATGGAAACATATCCGGCTTTATCGCCTTCCACAATTGGATCACGGTCAATAAGCAGACTATAACTTACCTGGGGCAGCTTGGTGTTACGCACCACAAATACCTTCAGGCCATTTTTAAGCTCAAACGATTCGTAAGTGCCCAGTTTTATTTCGGGGGCAGGACCAGGTTTAGGGAGCTGGCTGCGATCTACCTGTGCTGTGGCCCCAAGTGCAAACAGCATACAGGCAAAAAGTGCTATATGTTTAGTAGATTTCATCTGTTAAAAAGCTTAATTTGATGATTGATTAGCCGATGCAGGCGCTGCAGATTTTGGCATGTAATGGAGCACTACCCTCTTATCAGGGTCAAGGTACTTTTGTGCCACCCGGCGAATGTCTTCTTTGGTAACCTTACGGAAACGCTCAATTTCGGTGTTGATGAGGTTGGCATCGCCAAAGTACATATGGTAATCGGCAAGGCTTTCGGCAATACCGGCTACTTTGGAGTTGCTGGTTACAAAGTTGCTCTCTATCTGGTTAAGCACCTTCTGGTATTCCTGGTCAGTGATCAGCTCCTGCTGAACTTTCTCAATTTCCCTGTTCATGGCTTTTTCCAGCTCAGATAGCTCCACACCCATGTTCACAAGGCCAAGGGTAATGAATAAACCATGATCTTCCAGGGCATAAGGGAAGGCCACCACCTGCAGTGCTTTTTGCTCCTTATCAACCAGCTGTTTCTGCATACGGGCGCTTGGCCCGCCACTTAGTAAGGTAGTAAGCATGTTCAGGGCATAATAATCATCGGTACCCTGGCCAGGCATGCGGTACGCCTGAAATACTGCTGGCAGCTGAATGTTATCATAGATGGTATCGCGCACCTCTGTTACAAGAGCAGGCTCCTCAATATTAGGGCGGTAGGGCGTACCTCCTTTAGGTATTTCGCTGAAGTATTTATTGATCAGCTCGCGGGTTTGCGCCACGTTAATATCGCCGGCAATGGAAAGCACTGCGTTGTTTGGCACATAATGCTCCTTATAAAACTCCATAAACTCATCGAGTTTGGCAGCGTTCAGGTCTTCCATAGAGCCGATGGGGGTCCAGCGGTAGGGGTGCTGCTTAAAAGCTCTTTTAAAAATGTTTTCCTGAAAAGTCATGTAGGGCACATTGTCGATGCGCTGGCGCTTTTCTTCCTTTACCACCTCACGCTGTGTTTCTACCCCAATAGAATCTATTTTAGCATGCAGCATGCGCTCCGACTCCAGGTACAGCCCCAGCTCCAGCTGGTTTGAGGGCAGGATCTGGTAATAAAAAGTACGGTCCTGGGTGGTATTTGCATTAAGAGCGCCGCCGGCAGCTTTAACAATACCCATGAATTCACCTCTGTCTACATTTTCGGTGCCTTCAAACAGGAGGTGCTCAAAGAAGTGGGCAAAACCGCTACGTCCCTCCTGCTCATTTTTAGAGCCTACGTGGTACATAACAGTTACAGCAACAATGGGAGTGGAATGATCCTCGTGCAGAATAACATGAAGGCCGTTGGGCAAATCATATTCTACAAAATCAATCTTTTTGTTTTGCGCATGCGCCATACTGGCCAGCAGCAGGCACAACAGCAAAAAAGAGCTTTTCTTCATAAGATTAGTGTAATGTTCAAACGCTAATTACATACATTATTAACTACCAAATATACCTTAACCGTTCATGTGGCTCAAAAAGTGCACCAGAGATTACATAAAAACTACACAAGTGGTGATATTGAGATATGAACGGAGCAGTTGCTCATAGGCTTTCTAACTAAAAAAGGCTGCCGTGGCAGCCTTTCTGTCTAAAAATATCATGCATCAAATGCAAAGGTGTTGTGCACCACCTTATGCGTAAGAAATCTCAAACTGAACCAGGTCTACAAACTCCTGCACCCGCTCATCAATATCTGACTGCTTCAGGTTAACCAAGCGTTCAACACCAAACTTTTCTACACAGTAAGAGGCCATGGCTGAGCCATAAATAATACCCCTCTTCATGTTATCAAAGCTAACATCATTGGTTGAGGATAGGTAGCCTATAAAGCCGCCGGCAAAAGTATCACCAGCGCCGGTAGGATCAAAAACATCTTCGAGTGGCAGGGCCGGTGCAAAAAAGATCTGATCCTGATCAAACAGCAGGGCACCATGCTCGCCTTTTTTAATAATTAGCTTTTTAGGGCCCATGGCCAGTATTTTCTTAGCAGCCTTTACCAGCGAATATTCCTTGCTTAGCTGCCGGGCTTCTCCATCGTTAATAGAGAGCACATCCACCATGCTGATGGTATCCATCAGGTCATCCCAGGCTACATCCATCCAGAAGTTCATGGTATCCATCATAATCAGCTTCGGGCGCTTTTTCATGCGCTCAATCACGGTGCGCTGTACGGCTGGTGCCAGGTTACCCAGCATCAGGTACTGGCAGTCCTGGTATTTATCCGGAATAACAGGATCGAAGCTTCCAAGCACATTCAGTTCTGTAACCAGGGTATCGCGGCTATTCATGTCGCTGTGGTAGCGACCACTCCAGAAGAAGCTTTTTTCATTTTCTTTTATCTGAAGGCCCTCGGTATTGATACCATGCTGCTGCATCATTTCAATATCGGTTTTACGAAAATCGCCTCCTACTACAGCCACCAGGTTGGTTTTTTTGGTGAAGTAAGAAGCTGCCATGGATATATAGGTACCAGAGCCCCCAATAATTTTGTCGGTTTTGCCGAATGGAGTCTCCAGGGCATCAAAAGCCACCGACCCTACAACTAATAAGCTCATAATATAGATTCTGATTATAGTTTAATGTATAATTGGACAGCGCGTGAATGGTTTTGTGCGATCAAACAGATAGCGGTAGGTGTGGTGCACTTTGTATACTTTGCCTCCTACTTCTTCTGCAATACGCATCATTTTAGGATTAAAATCGCCAATCCAGTTCATTTCAAAATCGAGATAAGGCGATTTGCTCGTCCATACATAGCGGCTGGTTGCAATGGCCATAGCCGACTCAATCCCCTTCCCCTGGTGGGCGGGTACTACCCCAAACACCAGTCCCAGCATTTTTTTACAGGTGCCGCGCCATTTGTGGTAAACGAACAGCAGTTTGCCCCACCAGTTTAAATTGCCGTTTACATGCTTGAAGATCTGGTTTAGCTCTGGCAGGTTCAGAAAGAATGCAATTGGCTCGCCCTCATAATACCCAAACATCATAATTTTTGGGTCCATCACAGGCTTTAGCTTTTTAAATATTCCATCAACCTGTGCTTTGCTCATTTCTCCAACACCTTTGTGCTTTACCCAGGCTTTATTATAAACAGTTCTGAAATCTTCGGCATACTTATCCATGTTTTTCATATCAGCATGCCTGAAATCATACTTTGGCTCAGCAAGCAACCGCTCTGCCCTGGCCTTGATTTTTTCACTCACGCCTCCTTCTTTTACCCTGCGGCCGTAGGTAAACTGCTTAAAGTAGAGCTGAAAGCCATAGTTTTCGAAAAGCTCCAGGTAATAAGGAAAGTTGTAATGCATGCAATAGTTAGGCTCCAGGTCGAAACCTTCGGCCAGTAAGCCCCACCAGCGGTCACGGTCGCCAAAATTGATAGAGCCATCCATGGCTTCCATACCCCGCTCCTGCAACCATTTTTTGCAGGCATCCAGCAACAGGTTGGCAGCATTTTGGTCGTTAGTACACTCAAAAAACCCCAGCCCACCGGTAGGCTGGTCTTCTTTCTGCGATGTTTTTCTGTTTATAAAAGCACCCACTCTGCCAATGGTAGTGCCCGAGCTATCTTTTAAGATCCAGCGAATAGCTTCTCCATGGCGGAAAAGCTTATTCTTTTTCGGATCAAAAACACTCTCAATATCCTGATCCAGGGGTCTGATCCAATTTTTCTCATTCTTGTAGAGCCTTGCAGGCAATTCTAAGAATTCTCTGCGGGTGCTTTCATCACCCACCTCCAGTAACTGCATATCCTGTTATTAACTGATGCTAAAATAAGGTTTTCTATCAAGAATAGACAAATTGAAGCCAAGCATTACCTCAGTGACAAAAGTTTTAGTTTTCGTTTTGCTAATAAAATTATTAATACTAATTTTATCAGCAACATAAACTAAATATAATAGCAATGGCCACAGCATCTACCCTAACTACTGCCAGTGCTGCCTTAAGCAGTGCTATCAAACTGAAGCTTACCAGCCACCGCTTAAGCGAGCGTCGTTGCCAGGTAAAATTTTTAGCGCAGCACAAAGACAGCAGCACTCCCACGCGTGGTCATATGCTGGTAGATCCAAGCCTGAGTCTTCGGGAGGTTGCCCAGATTATCAGGCAGCGCATGGTACTGATGCAGCAGCATGGCGCCATGCACCTTAGCAGCTTTTACTGTATCTCCGACCGGGAAAATGGCAGTGGCTTTATATTCTTTGAAAGCTAAGCCTATACTAATAAAATTAGTTGCCAGTAAGCCATCATAAAATTTTTAGCATTTTGCTAATTTTTCCTATCTTGCAGTCGTTATAGGGATGAGAGGGGTGGAATACTAAATATACTAGTCCTCAAACATAAAAAACCCTGCAAGCATGAGCATAGTAAGCACAAACATACGAACCCTGCGCAAGCAAATGGGCTTTACACAGGAGCAATTTGCAGAGCGTATTGGCATTAAAAGGTCTTTATTGGGCGCATACGAAGAGGGTCGCGCAGATCCCCGCCTGAACAACCTTCAGAATATTGCTACTGAATTTGGTGTAACGGTAGATATGCTGCTTACCCGCGACCTCACCCGCATGAACCGCGAGGATATTCAGAAGCTGATGAAAAAAGAAGCCGGCAATGGTAAGGAAAAGCTAAAGATCCTCTCCATTACGGTAGATCAGCAAAATCGCGAAAATATAGAACTGGTGCCGCAAAAAGCCGCTGCCGGTTATCTGAATGGCTTTGCCGATCCTGAATACCTGGAAGAGCTGCCCCGTTTTCAGCTGCCCCTGTTACCACAAACCGGCACTTACCGTGCTTTTGAGATCAGCGGCGACAGCATGCTGCCACTTCCTTCAGGCACAATCATCATTGGCCAGTATGTTGAGAGCGCAAGAGATATCCGCGAAGGCAAAACTTATATCTTTGTAACTGCAAAAGAAGGCGTGGTTTACAAAAGAGCCTACAGAAACGGCAAAGACAACAGCCTGCTGATGGTTTCTGACAATACTGCTTATGCTCCTTTTGAGATAGAGCTGGCAGATGTGCTGGAGATCTGGGAAGCAAAAGCCTTTATCAGCATGCAATTTCCGGAGCCTGCCACAGCCGCAGCAGCACAAATTGCAGCACCAGCAAATGGCAAGACAACAAAGCCAGACATGTCTCTTGAGAAACTGGCAGGTCTGGTACTGGAGCTTCAAAACGAAGTGATAAAGCTCAAGGAGAAATAGAGTTTATTTGATTGATTGATTACTATATAAGAATACAGCCGCTCTACATTTTGTGAGCGGCTGTTTATTTTTTATAAGATATGAGGTTATCTGCTAAGAATAGTGATCACTTATGGCCAGTAAAAATTTCTTTGAATGCTGATTCGAGCCTGTCGAGGCTATTGGTGGTAGCTCCTGGCTCCAGCAGGCTTTCACCAAAAGTAAACCACAACCCTTCTCCGGTACTGATGTGAATACCTGGTTCCGTTGGCGGAAAGCCTGAGGCATTCTCGTAATCATAATCCGGCATGTACACAGTCTTGAGCAGCTTTTTCAGAGCTGCCCAGCTTAGCTCCTTAGTACCTGGCAGTCCGGAGCCTTGCATCCCTACCTGGCGAGCACTGGCTTTTCTTTCGGCAAAGCTTGCATTCAGCCAGATCTCTATATTGTCATCATCCTCCTCACCAATTTCAAGATAGTGCAGTGCAAGAGGGGCCTCCTTTTTTGCAACCTCGTAAATGGCCTGCATAATTTCCTGCAGAAAGTACTCCCAGCTGGGCACATCGGCAGGCCTTCCGGCAAACAGCACCTCTCCAGGCTGGCTTAGCAGCTGAATCTCCAGCACAGGCTCTCCCTCCCGGACTTCTTTGGGTTTGTTAGGCCAGATACTTTTATCTATTTGCTCCTGCAGCGCCTCCAGCCAAAGCTGAGGCAAACTACCATTCCAGCTCCAGTCGTCCTGCAGGGTAAACCCTTCTTCCAGTATCTCCTCCTCGCTAAGCTCTTCGCGGTTCAGGTACCGCAGCTCAAAAACAGCATCCAAACCTGCGGGCTTTAACGTTAGCTCAAGATGGTAGGCATAATGATATGGAGGCGGCACATTTTCGCCGGCGTCATAAAAAATATCCAGTTTGTGGACGGATTCTATAGCTACACTCATAGGGTCGCTAAGTTACACAATTCTGCTGTCAGGGAAACCCAAACAGCGCTTCTATAGTATCATTATATATGAGCAGATTGTTTTTTACACTATTTTTTTTAGCCTTACTGACTTTTGTAACGGCAAGTTGTCAGGAAAAAAGCATGCAGGAACAAGCACTAAATAACCTGGAGATCAAATATAAAGCGTTGAACAGAAATGCAAAGTATGTTACTGTTAATGGCGTACCTGTTGCCCAGGAGCTGCAGTTTGTGGAACCAGATAAGAGCGCAGTACCCGACAACGCTGAGGTTCGGCAGGTTGCCCTGATCCGGCATGGAGAACCAGACCTGACAAAAACAGGCCAGTTCACTTACGATGAAGCAAAAAATTTTATCAAGAATTACGACAGTGTTGGTATCATTCTTCCCGACAGGCCCTTCTTTAAGCTGAAAGAAACTGAAGAGGTTGCCCTCTTTACAAGCACCATACCAAGAGCACAGGCAACAGCCAAATACCTTTTTGGCGCAGAGCGAGAAATTGTTACCACGGAAGATTTCAGGGAGTTTGAACGTATAATTGGCAACCGCAGATTAAAAATGCGCTTACCCCTTAAGTACTGGACCACTACAGCACGTATTAAATGGATGCTGGGTTTAGATGGCGAGGGCATAGAAAGCTTTGGCGAAGCAAAGGAAAGAGCGCGCCAGGGAGCCATGCTGCTCGACGACACAAGTGAGGAGAATCCTAAAGTGATATTGGTTGCCCATGGCTTTCTGAACCGTTACATCAGAAAAAACCTGGAAAAGCTGGGCTGGCGCGTGGTGCGTGATGGTGGCGACAATTATTTTGCCACCACCATTTTAGCTAAAATCGATACAGAAGGTAAAAAGGACAGCACCTTAGTAACGGAGTCTGATCATTAGTTCCTGCCTGGCTGACTTCAGATCGAATGCAGCCTCATCAAAATTTGGAGCCCTGAAAGTTGGCAGGTTATTATTCGACGCGCCATATCCTTCCTTGGGGTAGCCAACAACGTTGGTATCAAGGCTTCCATTTTCATTCTCGTCGTGCAGCAGCGATATGGCATAACGTCCGGCAGGCAATCCCTCTACTATCATCTGAACAGCGCCTTCACTTGCAGGCACCGATATATTCCTGATTGCTTTTTGCCCATCTGTCGGGAAACCCTCCCCTTTATTAAATAAGGCCAGCCTTACAACACCTTTGTTATTTCTTGTTCCTTCTACTTTTACAACTATGTTATGTGTTGCTCTATTTTTATGCCAGGTAACCGCAGTACTAAGCGTTAAAACACCTGCCAGTACAAACAATAATCCTCTAAAGCTTTGCCCAGGTTTCTTTTCTCTTGATTTTTCCATTGTCGCTTTCTACAAAGTTTGATGTAAATAAAATCTCTTTCGGAGCCCAGTATTTTGGTAGCGCATTGTTGAGGCACGCCATCAGTTTACGGATCGATGCTGCTGCCAGTGGCTCCCCTTCCAGCAAAAGCACTACTCTTTGCCCCAGCATTTCGTCGGGAAGCCCTCCTGCAAGCACACGCCGGCCCCATCCCTGCTCCCTTAGGCATACCGTTGCCACAGCCTCCAGTTCTTCTGCCTGCACTTTAACACCACCGGTATTAACAATGTTATCAATGCGTCCCAGCCAGCGAAAGCTACTGTCACCCAGCAGCTCTACTCTATCATTGGTTACTACCTCTTCTTCAACAACCGGACCATTAATTAGCAGGCAGCCACGATTATCGGTACTTATCTTAATACCTGGCAAAACAGTAAAATAATCTTTACGGCCAGGGCCATTTATCTGACGCAGCGCAATGTGCGAAACTGTCTCAGTCATGCCATAAGTGCTGTATAGAGGGGCTTTTATAAGCTGTGCCTTTTCTTCCAGCGCCGGAGATACTGCAGCACCGCCAATAATAGCTGCTTTCATCTTGTTCAAGATGCTGAGGCTATGCTTATCCTGCAGCATTGCCTCCAGCTGCAGGGGCACCAGGGCAGTAAATAGCGGCTGCTCACCTGGCGGCAGCTGCATTAAAGGATTTGCCTCCGGAGCAAGAAGGCGAATAGGCAAACCTCCCTCCATGGCACGCACCAGCATCATTTTACCACCAACGTAGGCAGGGTTAATGCAGAGGAGTGCAGGCATGCCGGCAGAAATCTGGAGCGCCTGCAGGGTAAGACGGGCACTTGCCTGCATTCTATTGCGGGAAACAGCTATAGGCTTGGGCTGCCCTGTAGAACCGGAGGTTTGTACGGTAAAGGTCTGCTGGTTATTTAGCCATTGCTGTACAAACACCAACGCAGTTTGCTGATGTGGCAGCCATAGCGCTTTTTCTGCTAACTGCTGCTCCTGCAGTTGTTCAGGGGTGAATGACTGATTGTCGATTAGTAAGGTAAAAGCCATGGGCATAAAAAAAGGTGCTGGTTCTTAAACCAACACCTAAAGAAGCAAAATCCAAAATGCTCAAAAAAATATAATGGAGCACAGCCGCTAAGCGGCCAAAAAAATAAAAAATCAAATAAAATCTTATCAGCTAACAGTTACTGAGGTTACGTTTATCGCAGATTCAACTACGTCGAATCGGCGCTTAATATCGCGGAAACTAATTGGCTGGCGCATGGGCGAAGACTTCTTCACACCTACCAGCGATTGGTATAGCTGCTCCACTTCCTGCTCACTCATGGTGTCGATGTGGCGGAACAATGCTAACTTCTTTTCGGCCATTGTCATATAGGTCGATGTAATATTATACACAAATATAACACCTTATACGCTACCGATTGCAGGAAGGTTCTTGAAATTATCATTAATAAATTGCTCTGCTTGCATAACATACTGTTTTCATGCCGAAAAAGCAGGTTTCGGCAATATAATTCAATCTAATTTTTAGGGTAAGCATTAAAAAAAGCGACACAAAGGCCGCTTTAGGTATATAAAATTTTTTTAAAGATTTTTAAGCCTCTCCTCTTCAGGCGGGGCAATTTGTTCTGTTGCCGACGTAAGGTTCAGTGATAAACTTTAATATTTTCAGCTGCCGCTCCCTAAAACTAATAGCCTTGCAGCCACATAGATGCAAACAAACCTACAGGCTTAGTGCAAAAACCAGGTTTTATGAGTAAAAAAGCGGGTCACCAGAATAATTGTTTATGGAATCCACTTGATATCCTTGAAATCGGGCTTTCGCTTCTCCAGGAATGCATTTCTACCTTCTTTGGCCTCTTCGGTCATATAAGTAAGGCGTGTGGCTTCGCCGGCAAATATCTGCTGCCCAACCATCCCATCGTCGGTAAGGTTAAAGGCAAATTTCAGCATTTTTATAGAAGTAGGTGATTTTTCCAGTATTTCCTGCGCCCATTCGTAAGCAGTATCTTCCAGCTCATCATGCGGAATCACGGCATTAACCATGCCCATTTCGTAGGCATCCTGCGCAGAGTAGTTTCTGCCCAGAAAAAATATCTCACGTGCACGCTTTTGTCCCACCATTTTTGCCAGATAGGCAGAGCCGTAACCGCCATCGAAGCTGGTAACATCAGCATCGGTCTGTTTAAATATAGCATGCTCCCGGCTGGCAAGGGTTAAGTCGCACACCACATGCAGGCTATGGCCACCACCTACAGCCCAGCCGGGCACCACGGCGATTACTACCTTTGGCATAAAGCGAATCAGGCGCTGCACCTCCAGGATATTCAGGCGAGGCATTCCCCCCTCATCCACATACCCCTGGTGTCCGCGTGCATTCTGATCACCGCCGCTGCAGAACGAATAGACACCATCCTTGGTAGAGGGGCCTTCTGCAGAAAGCAGTACTACGCCTATAGAAGTATCTTCTCGGGCATCCAGAAATGCCTCGAAAAGCTCTCCTACCGTTTTAGGACGAAATGCATTACGCACGTTTGGCCGGTTAAAAGCAATACGGGCAACACCATTTGCTTTTTTATAGGTGATATCCTCATATTCTTTTACCGTTACCCAGTTTGCCTTGCTCATAATATTTTATTTATAATGATAGATAGCATTCAAAAACTTTCACAACACACTGGCTCCTGACATTAGCCTACAATTTTCTTAGCAAATATCTAAGCCATGGCAGCCTGCTACTAAAACCAATACCAGGTGCTGCGGTGCTCAATCAGGCTTAGCCAGTGTGGTTTAGCAGCAGTAATTAATAGCCGTACTCAACCATTTATCTCCAGCATTGCCTGCTTATACCTGTTAAAAATAGCTGTGTTGGTGGCACTGTCTGAAAGTACTTCCAGCACCTTTGCGCCACCGGCTGCAGCTAAAAAGTCCGGGAGTGCCTCCTCAAACGCAAAGGGGCTTTGGCAGCGACTGTAGTCAAAGCCTGCCTCCTGTGCCGTTGCCCGGGCTGTAAAAGCTTGCTTTGTTACAAAAAATTCTTCCAGCTCCGGCTGCATGCGCGGCCCCTCGATCATCCGGAAAATACCGCCACCCCCATTGTTAAGCACTAAAATACGCAGGTTTGAGGGCAGAAATGTATGCCAGAAAGCATTTCGATCGTACAGAAAGGCCATGTCTCCAGTGATTAACACCGTAAGCTTTCCGGTGGCAAGTGCTCCCCCAACGGCAGTGCTGTTACAACCATCAATGCCGCTGGTGCCCCTGTTTGCCCACACCTGTATCTCTTTCTGCTCCTGGGCCAGCCCCACAAAATTAGCATATCGCACCGACATGCTATTGGCTACATGCAGGTGCGCATTTGGCGGCAACTGTTGCAGACACTTTTTCACAGCCCAAAATTCTCCCCCAGCTTCTTTATCGAAAAAATTGGCAGCTGCTTTTTCTGTTATCTCCTCCTGCTCTTTCCAGCGCCTGTTATAGCTTTTCAGGAGGGGCAGCTGTTCTTCGGCACGTAAGCCGCGGTTATTAAGCTCTGCAAAAAAATAAGCAGGCTCAACAGGTATCACCCTGGTGAGCGATTGAAAAGTATCTGCTACCGGACCATGTGCCTGTATGTGCCAGTGCGCCTTTGGCTTATATTTGCGTAGGAATAGCTTAAGATTTTTGCTGATAACAGAAGCGCCGAAAGTGATCAGCAGGTCTGGCTGCATGGTTTTGCCTAACGCTTGCCCCTGCTGCTGGAGCGGCAGGCTAAGGAAGCTATCTTGTTTGGTGATTCGCCCCTTAAGGCCATGCAGGTTGCTGATGATATCGGCAATCACGGGAATCTGCTGTTGCCTGCTGGTTTGCTCCAGTGTCGTCACCAGCTTATCATCCCATAAGCCCTGCCCTGCCACAACCAGCTTTTGATTGTACTGCTGCCACTCATTGGTTAGCTGCTCCCAAACTGCCTGAGGCAAACGAGGCTCTGCCTCCAGCCGCTCTACTATTTTAATATCTTGTGAATATTGCCAGGTATCTTCGGCTTTGGGATAGAAAGGCTCCCGCAGTGGCACATTTATATGTACAGGGCCTTTAGCCCCGGTCTGGGTGAGGTTAACAGCCTCGTTCACCAGGCGATGCAAATGCCACACCAGATCCGGATGTGCATAGGTATCGGGCAGCTGGTAACTGCCTTTAACATGAGGGCCGTAAAGATTTTGCTGGCGAAGGGTCTGTCCATCCTGCTGGTCGATCCACTCCGGGGGCCGGTCTGCTGTAAGCACCAGCAGGGGCACATTTTGATAAAATGCTTCTGCAACAGCCGGCGCATAATTATAAGCAGCCGTTCCGGAGGTACAAATTAACCCCACAGTTTGGCCAAGGGCCTGCGCCATGCCCAGGGCAATGTAGGCAGCCGCCCGCTCATCGGGCACTACACGGGTTTGAAGTTGCGGGTGACGGGCTACGGCAAGGGTAAGCGGGGCACAACGGGAACCGGGAGAAAGCACAAAATGCCTGATGCCCAGTCGGGCACACTGTTCGGCTATATCGGCAATGGGCTGCAGCACTATGTATAAATGAAATTGCGGTGGCTAAATTAACAATCTTAAACACTTTATCTAAACCTTAGCCTGCTGCAGTACCTCCAGCAGGGTAAAGCATTTATGTTCGGTTTCCTGCCATTCCCGCTCGGGCACCGAATCGGCCGTAATGCCGGCACCAGCGTATAAAAGGGCATTTCCTTCCAGCAGCTGCATACAACGCAGGTTTACAAAAAGATGCGTTTCGTCCTGCAGGTTTACAGGACCCAGAAAACCGGCAAAAAAGCTTCTGTCCAGCCCTTCGTGCTCCTCCAGAAAGGCAGCTGCCGGTTCTTTAGGCAGCCCGCATACGGCAGAGGTGGGATGCAGCAACTGCAGCATTACAGTTGGCAGGTTGGGGTAGTTAACTTCCTGCAGGTGTATTACAAAATCGGTGCGCAGGTGCAGCAGGTTAGCAGCAGCAATGGTACGGGGGCCTATTTCATCAAACTCACGAACCCTGATTCTTTTCAGGCAATTAACAATGTAACGGCTCACCAGGGCCTGCTCTTCAATCTCCTTCTGCCTCCACACCGCATCAACCGGGCTCATACCAGGCTGCTTAGGCTGCGTACCTGCCAGGGCTATTGTTTTAAACCGCTGCTGTTTATCAACAGAAATAAGAATTTCAGGTGTAGCACCAATCCAGGTGCCAATTTCTGGTGCAGCCACAACAGAAACAAAAGCATTCGGATAGCTGGATGAAAGCGCCTGAAAGAACTTCTCCAGTCGAAAAGCCTCCGGCAGGGCTACCAGCTTTGTACGGGCACATACATTTTTCTGAAAATCGCCTCTTTTGATAGCATCTACAGAATCCTGCACCAGCCTGAGATACTGTTCCCTGCTGGTATCGGCGAACTGCACCGAAGCCGCTGGATATGCCTGCTGCCCGGCCTGCAGCTGCTCCAGGGCCTTTTCCAGTATTTGTGTGGCATTTTGATGCTGCCGTTCCGAGAGGCCCTCTGCCAGCTTATAGCTTTCTTTAGCCCCATTCCAGTACAGGTCTGCTTTTAGAAAATGGCAGTGGAGGTTTTCCGCTGCATCGGCTGCAGTTAAGTCTGCCTTATAAGGAGCAGCCAGAAAACCAGCAGGCAGTTGGGAAAGGTCGGGATCAACCAGCCTGGTGGTACCGCTTAAATCAAGCAGCAGACTGGGGTGTTTTTCTCCCGGAAGCCGCCAGGCAGCTACGGGAAAACCTTCCGCTAAAGCAGTTCTCAGTAAAGCTTCAAACTGCTCCTGTATCGTTAGCTCCTGTAATGGTGCTAGCAGCTCTGTATGTAAGAGAGTTTCTTTCATGCACGATCCAACACAGCCATGGTAATGCGGCTTATGCACACCAGGGCTCCTTCTTCAGTGGTAATACGAATTTCCCACACCTGCGTTTTTCCGCCAATGTGCAGAGGTTTTGTTGTACCGTACACCCAGCCACTGCGCACGGCACGTATGTGATTAGCGTTTATATCAAGCCCTACTGCATACTGCTTCTGCCCATCGAGGCATAAATAAGCAGCAACACTCCCCAGTGTTTCCGCCAGTACCACAGAGGCCCCACCATGTAACAGGCCAAAAGGCTGATGCGTGCGGTGGTCTACCGGCATACGGGCAGTAATGGAGTCCGGACCCACCTCGGTATATTCTATGCCTATGTACTCCATCATGGTATTGCGACTCATGTGGTTGAGGCTTTCCGGTGTTGGGGGTGTTTTAAAAACAGAATTTGACATGCAGCAGGTATATAACGTACCTTGCAAAAGTATGCAGCAGTTTTTGAATTGCCTGCTTTGCTACTGTATCTTTACTAATATTCCTTCTATTTATGCTGACATGCAGATATAGTCAGCCAAATCACTCAGACTTTGAAACGAAAAAAGATTTACCTTATCCGCCACGGGCAAACTGATTACAATAAAAACGGCATGGTACAGGGAAGTGGTATAGATGCTCCCCTTAATGAAGAAGGCTACCGCCAGGCCGAACTTTTCTGGCAGGCTTACAAAGATTATCCTTTTGATGTTGTGTATACCTCTGCCCTGCAGCGCACCCACCAGAGCGTGCAGATATTTTTAGAGGCTGGTTTTCGGCATGTGGTATTTGAGGGGCTCAATGAAATTAGCTGGGGGCACAGGGAGGGCAAGCCCTTTACCCACGAAGAACACGACCATTACCTGCAGGTAGTAAAGGCATGGCAGCAGGGCGAGCTGCATGTGCTGATAGAAGGCGGCGAAAGCCCAATGGACGTACAGCGCCGGCAGCAGGTGGTACTAAAGTATTTATTAGAGGAAGAAGAGGGAGACACTATCCTGATTTGCATGCACGGCAGGGCTATGCGCATTTTGCTGTGCTACATGCTCAATTATCCCCTTCAGAACATGGATTATTTCGAACATGACAACCTGGGCCTTTACGAGCTCAGCTGGACCGGCAGCATGTTTGTTGTAGACCGATTTAATGACCGCCAACATCTGTTACAGGATTGAAACAATTAGCTTTCTCACGGGTTGAAAAGAACTAAACAGAGCCGTTCATCACAACTGAATCTAATCTGTTTATTCTTCGGGAACTTTAAATTAAACCTAACAAACCTGTTTATGGAATTTAATAAACGTGAGGTGCTCATATTATATAAACCTGAACATAAAAGAGATAAAAATACCTATGACCTGGCTATTCAGCTATCGGAGCACATCAGAGGTATAGATGTTCTTAAAGATAAAGTCACTGAAACACAGCTTATCGAAATATTAAATAAGCTCAATCGGAGCCCTGTTGATATTGTAGACAAAAGCTCCGATACCTATATTAAAAAATATGATGGGGTAGATCTTACAGATGATGACTGGCTGAAGGCGCTGATTGCCAATCCGGAAATGATGTATACGCCCATTGTTTTTTATGGAGAGCGCGGCATGATCGTAGATACACCCAGCCGTGTGCTGGACCTGGACCCTACCCATGGTTATAATGATCTGAAGACCTAAACCACCTTTTTTTTGCTTAGCGGGAGTACTTTTTTTCCTGATAAGAACCACAAAGAATAAGAAAGCCCCGCCTGCTTAGCAGACGGGGCTTTTAAATTATAAAGGCTGTACCAATGACTAAGCCATGGTGCGGCGAACCCTTGTACGGTTCAGTTTTGCCTCTTCGGTTTCATCTTCTACGTCGGCCAGAATACGTCCGCAGTGCTCGCATACGATTATTTTCTTGCGCTCACGAATATCGGAGCGGCGCTGAGGGGGTACGATGTTGAAACAACCGCCACAGGCATCGCGCTTTACAGTTACCACTGCCAGGCCGTTGCGGGCGTTGTTGCGCACGCGGTCATATCCACGCAGAAGGCGCTCTTCAATTAATTGAGCAGCGGCATCGCGCTCCTTCATCAATTTCTTCTCGTCTTCCTCGCTCTCGCCCGTAATCTGCTGAAGCTCTTTTTTCTTGCCTTCCAGATCTTTGCGGCGCTCTTCTACACGTGCTTTTACGCCATCTATTTCTTCCTGCTTGCGGTCAATACGGGTATAAGCTTCACGAATACGCTTTTCGCCCACCTGTATCTCAAGATTCTGCAGTTCAATTTCTTTGGTGATGGCATCGTACTCACGGTTGTTGCGTACGTTCATCTGCTGCTCTTCGTACTTCTTAATGAGCTTTTCCGCTTCTTTCATAGCAGCGCGGTTTTGCTCAATGCTGTCTTCAATTTCTTTCAGCTCACCTTCGAATTTAGAGATACGCGTTTCATACTGCGCAATCTCATCTTCCAGATCGCTTACTTCTTCGGGCAGCGCTCCGCGAATTTTTTTGATATCGTCCAGTGCTGAATCAATGGCCTGCAGTTCAAGCAGGGCCGTTAGTTTTTGTGCCGTGGTATTTTCCATGTAGTCTCCTTACAGGTAGCTTATCGGATTTGTGCGGATAGCACTCTGATAAAGCGCAAAATTAGAAAATTTTTGCGTTAATCTTTCATGAATTAATTCTTTTGTGAAGCTTTCACTTTCATAATGACCGATATCCGCTATAATAATACGTTCTTCGGCGTCAAAAAATTCATGATACTTAAAATCAGCACTCACAAATACATCAGCACCGGCTGCAATTGCCTTAGGTAACAGAAAGCTTCCGGCCCCGCCACAGAGGGCAATTCGTTGTACTGGCTTATCAGGCAAGGCCGTATAGCGTACACAATCGGCCTCCATTTTTTCCTTCAGCAGTTTAAGAAAGTCCATAGGCTGCACCGGCGCTGGTAAGGAGCCCAGCATACCCGAGCCCCATTCCTGGTGCGTATTTTCCAGGCGGTGCATAAAATAGGCGACCTCTTCGTACGGATGCGCCTGCCGCATGGCCTGTAGTACCTTCTGCGACAGGTATCCCGGCAAGACTACCTCTACGCGGTTCTCCCCCACCTCTTCATCCTCACCCTGTTTGCCAATGGTGGGATTAGCCGCTTCGTTTGGCCTGAAAGTGCCGGTGCCTTCGGAGCGATAGCTACAGTGGTCGTAATTACCCACCTGCCCGGCACCTGCATTGTACAGTGCATTTAGTACCTCCCGGGTATTTTCCTTTGGCACAAAAAAGGTTAACGACAGCAACACCTCCCGCCGCGGATCAAGAATACTTGAATCCCGCAGACCCAGCCGGTCGGCAATTTTCTTATTTACACCACTTATTACATTATCGAGATTGGTGTGAATGGCATAAATGGCAACCCCCAGCCGAATGGCTTTTATAATGGTACGTTCTACATAGGTGCGCCCGGTGAGGCGCTTCAAACCTTTAAAAACAATGGGGTGATGCGCTATTACCAGGTTACAGCCACGCTCAATGGCTTCGTCAATAACGGCTTCGGTGCAATCAAGCGTAATGAGCACGCCACTGCAAACGGTTTGGCCGCTGCCTGTAAGCAGGCCTGCATTATCGTAAACCTCCTGCAGCGAAGGGTGCGCCCACTTTTCCAGTTCTTCTGTGATTTGGTTAATCGTAATCATGCCTGAAACTTAACAATCCTGTTTTACTTAACCTATTACAAATAGTTAAGGAGATAAAGCATGCTGCTGTTTTCAGCACTATAAGAAAGTAGAACAAATTCCCTTAAAGAGATTCTGTATATTTGCCCTGTTTTATGATTGCACCGCTCTATCCTTTTTCTATTCTCTACGATGGCATTACCCGTGGCCGCAACCAGCTCTACGACAGGGGCTGGCTAAAGGCTGTAGGCTTTGACCGCATGCTCATCAGTGTGGGTAATTTATCGGTAGGCGGCACTGGTAAAACACCCATGGTTGAGTACCTGCTGCGGCTCTTGCTACCCCACTACCCACTGGCAACCCTAAGCCGCGGCTATGGCCGCTCCACAAAAGGCTACAGGCTGGCCGGCCCCGATGATAATGCCCTTACCCTCGGCGATGAGCCCTACCAGTACTACCGCAAGTGGGAGGGCACTTTACCGGTTGCCGTTGGTGAAAACAGGGCCCTGGCCATAGAACACCTGTTAAAGGAGCGTCCGGAGCTGGAAGTTATTGTGCTGGACGATGCTTACCAGCACCGCAGCGTACGCCCGGACTTTAACATACTACTTACTACCTATCAGCAGCCATTCTGGCGCGATTACCTCATGCCGGCCGGCAGGCTGCGGGAGAGCCGTAAAGGAGCTAAACGCGCGCAGGCACTGGTTATCACCAAGTGTCCCGACTATCTATCAGCAGCAGAACAACAACTGCTGAAACAGGAGGCAAAAAAGTATCTGGATAAAGATATACCTGTGTTTTTCAGTACCATCGCCTATGAACCTGCCCTGCCCCTCTCATTGCTGGCTACTAAAGAACCTCCAAAAGCAGGAGCCCCGGCCCTGCTGCTTACCGGCCTGGCCAACCCTAAACCCATGGAGGCCTGGGTAAGCACCCGTTATAAACTGGTGGGGCATCAGCAATACGGCGATCATCACCAGTTTACCAAAGCAAACCTGGAAAGGCTGCAGCAGGAGTATTACAGCCATGCGGGTACAGGTACTATTATCATCACCAGCGAAAAAGACGCTGCCAGGCTTGTACAACCTAATTTAAAACCACAGCTCCAGGAGCTCCCCCTGTACTATATTCCCATACGCCAGCGTTTCCTGGAGGAGGATTCTAAAGATTTTGATCTGATGATTCTAAAAAGCGTGGCTGAAAAATTACGCCATGACAGTTGATTTGCTAATTTTGAACGTGCAATACCGCAACCTACTCTTCTTTAGCCTGCTGCTGCTGGGCTTACCGCTTGGCCTGCAGGCCCAGATTCTGGACGATTCCACGAAATTAGTCTACAGCCCAAAAACCACTTCTTTCATCAGAGAGGCAAATCTGTACTATCAGCGTAAAGAGGAGTACCACCCCGATACGTTGATAAGAAACTTTTACCGCATACTGCCGGCAGAGCAGACTGGTTACCGCGTTCAGACCCTGGATAACCTGGGTACGGCACAAAGCTCTATCTTTTATACCTTTCCCGATCAGATAGGCGAACGATCGGGCTTTTATGTTTATGACTACTGGTTTAACGAACCTTCTGAAATACGCTATTACAATACACGCTCCCCTTATACACGTCTGTTTTTCTCGCAGGGCGGTAATGGGCGCTCCTGGGTAGATGTAACGCACTCGCGCAATATAAATCCCCGCTGGAATGCAGGGGTAGATTTCAGGCGCATCACAGCAGAACAACAAATTGCCCCATCGCCACGCAGCAACGAAAGAAACCAGATTACTTCCACTGCCTACGATATATTTACCAGATACCAGGGCAAAAACGAGCGCTACCAGCTGCTGGCCAGCTTAAGCCGGCTTAAACATAGTGTGCGGGAATCTGGCGGTATTCGTATAACAGAAATGCCTGAAGAACTCCCGGAGATGATCAGGTACGAAACATCGCTGAAGAAGCTGGCAAATGCCAGAACTACAGAGCTGCGGGTAAACACCCACATTTACCAGCAGTACAAGCTGGTAAATGCCTTACAGCTGTACCATATCCTGGACCGCGAAACACGCACCCACACTTTTAATGATCTGGCTCCCGACACTGCCTATTACAAAAAAAGATTTGATGCCAGCCTTGTCTCCATTTCGGAAGAATTTGAGACAAAAGAGTTCACCAACCAGCTGGGTGTAAAGGGTGAGTACAAAGCCGGCCAGTGGAATGCCTATGCCAAACACCGTTCGGTGCGCTTTTTTCCAAGCCCAGATCTTGAGTATAAAGAAAATGAAATCGCTGTGGGCGGTTACCTGGCTCTTCAGCCAGATACCATCCGTACCCTTAGGGTAGAAGCCGAGCTAAGAACAGAAGGCCAGTACCGCTTTGAAGCCCTTGCCCAAAACAGCTGGCTCTTGCTGCGCTACCAGCGAAGCCAGTATAAACCTGCTTTTATTTACAGGTACCGCAACACATTTCTGGATACCTGGCAGAATGATTTCCGCGATCCGGTTGCCGACAGACTGGAGGGCGCTTTGCTGTTAAGGCTGGGCCCATTAAGCATTCAGCCAGGTTTGCAGCTCTCTGTGGTGCAGCACCCGCTATATTTCAGGGCCGATACTTTAACAGGTACAACCCGGCCTCAAGGTGTAAGGCCAGTGCAGGGGGCTGCTTTTCAGAGCATCTCTCCAAGGCTGCGTACCTCCTTAATATTTGCACGAAACGTACATTGGGATATCGATGCTATGTACAACAGCGTTTCAGGCAACTCGGCAGAGGCCCTGCAGGTACCCGACTGGATGGTTAGCTCTTCTGTATATTTTGAAGGACCTCTGTTTGGCGATAAACTGCTGGCGCAGCTAGGTGTAGATGTACACGTAAAAGCACCCTATTATGCCAACGCCTATGATCCTGTAACACGGCAGTTTGTGGTGCAGGATGATTTCCTGGTGCCCACCTACCCTGTTGCCAACTTGTTCTTTGGGTTTAAAATAAAGTATACAAGGGTATTTGCCCGTTTGAGCCACCTTACCCAGGGGCTAACCGATAGGGGGTATTTCACCACTCCTTACTATAATGGTATTCAACGTACGTTTGACATTGGTATAGACTGGTTATTCTTTGACTGATGGAGGATTACACAAAGCACGTACTGGGCCTGCAGTTACCCACTGATCCGCGTTGGGTAAACATTGCCGAGAAAAACCTGGAAGATATCCTGGTTGATCATGCTTATTGCGAGCAAAAAGCTGCTTCTTCCTGCATCTCGCTCATTATACGCTATCCCGAAAAAGAAGCTTTGGTAGACATGCTTACGCCCGTGGTAGCCGAAGAATGGAGCCACTTTGAACGGGTGGTGGAGCAGCTACGCAAGCGCGGCCTTAGCCTGGGGCCACAACGAAAAGATGAATATGTAATAGCCCTTGGTAAAACCGCCCGTAGTGGTGGCAGCCGCGGGCGCCAGCTCATGGACCAGCTGCTCATCAATGCACTGATAGAAGCCCGCAGCTGCGAGCGCTTTAAGCTCCTCTGGAAAAACCTGGAGGATCCTGAACTGCAGAAGTTTTATTACGAGCTGATGGTATCAGAGGCCGGTCATTACAAAAACTTTATCCGTCTGGCCAAGGAATACATGCCCGCCGATGAGGTAGATGCCCGCTGGAAAGAACTCCTGCTGCAGGAAGCCGATATTATCCGTAGTCTGGAGGTACGCCCGGATAGAATACACTGATGGGTGTAATGCTCTTAGAAGAGGAGCAATAAAGCAGTAAAAATATTTTTTTATAAAAGTGGGCATAAGTTAATAACCATGCCCACTTCTGTTTATAACGATTGCAGAACAATGCTTTGGCAAAATTTTAACAGGATAAACCTCCAAAAGGGGTAGCATCCACGAAATTTTATGCCGTCGTTTTGTTCTTTTAACGATTTATCCTTTACTTTGTAGCTAGCAATTACTGCAAAGTAGTTGATTTATACAGAAGAGGTGAGAGGACAGGCTCGAAGACCCTCTGGCAACCTACAGCTCTGCAAGGTGCCAATTCCTGCCCAAAAGAAGGGACATATAAATTAACAGGAGCAATGAGCACAATTTACAACCTACATCTTTCGGCATCAGCCACCTTTACCACAAGCAGCCTTTCTTACAAGGCTACAGCAGCATGTTGTTGTTGCTGTTGTTGGTGTTGTTAAGCGCCACATTTCTCCAGCCAAGCCTGTGCCGGGCAGCCAGTCTACTGATTTTTCAGACTGTTAAATAAGCTACAGGCACACCTTCCCTCAGGGAACCTCAAATCAAATTACCATTTTCAAACCAAGCGAATAGTCCATACAATGGCACTATACATTACCGACGAATGCATTAACTGTGGAGCCTGCGAGCCAGAATGCCCAAACACAGCCATTTACGAAGGCGGCCGTGAATGGGCCTGGGGCGAAGGCACCTCTCTTCAGGCTGTTGAACTGGAAGATGGTTCAGCAGTTGGCGCTACCGATCCGCAGGCGCCCGTTTCAGATGAATTTTATTATATCGTATCAGGCAAATGTACCGAGTGCATCGGTTTCCATGAGGAGCCGCAATGTGCAGCTGTTTGTCCTGTAGATTGCTGCGTGCCCGACCCCGATTACGCCGAAGCAGAAGAAGAGCTGCTGGCTAAAAAGGAATGGTTGCACGAGGCTTAATTATTAGAAGCACCCCATGAGTAGCTATAAACACTTCGAGACACAAGCCATCCGTACCCGGGCCGAAAAAAGCCAGAACAGGGAACATACCACGCCCGTTTATATGACCTCCAGCTTTACGTTTGAGGATGCAGAACAGGCACGCGCCCTTTTTGGCGACGAAATAGCCGGAAACATTTATACCCGCTTCTCTAACCCCAACAACAACGAACTGGTAGAGAAGCTTTGCCTGCTGGAGGGTACTGAAGATGGCGTAGCCAGTGCCTCTGGCATGGCTGCGATGTTTACAAGCATGGCCGCCCTGCTAAAAAGCGGCGACCATATTTTGGCCTCCCGCTCGCTCTTTGGCTCCACCCACCAGATCTTAACCGGCATATTTCCAAAATGGGGCATTGAGCATACCTATGCTGATATTGATAAGCCTGAAACATGGGAGGGCCTGATCCGCAAAAACACCAAAATGATTTTTGTGGAAACACCTTCCAACCCGGGGCTCGACCTGGTAGACCTGGAGTGGCTGGGCAAGCTGGCCGCTGCTCATAACCTGATTCTGAACGTAGACAACTGCTTTGCCACGCCTTACCTTCAGCAACCTGCAAAATGGGGTGCACACCTGGTAACCCACTCTGCCACTAAATTTATTGATGGCCAGGGCCGTGCCATAGGTGGCGTAGTATTAGGGCCAAAAGACCTGATCAAGGATGTGCGCTATTTTAGCCGCCACAGCGGTCCGGCACTTTCGCCTTTTAATGGCTGGCTGCTCTCCAAGAGCCTGGAAACCCTGCATGTGCGCATGGATCGCCACTGCGAAAATGCCATGAAAATTGCAGCGTACCTGGAAGATCATAAAGACCTTGAGTTTGTAAAGTATCCGTTCCTGCCATCGCACCCGCAGCATGAGCTTGCCAAAAAGCAGATGAGGCATGGTGGCGGCCTTATTACCTTTAATGTAAAAGGAGGTTTGGAGCGCGGTCGCAGGTTTCTGGACGGACTGAAGATGATTTCTTTTACCGCCAACCTCGGTGATACCCGCACCAGCGCTACACACCCGGCCTCAACCACCCACTCAAAGCTTTCTGATGAAGAAAGGGCTGCTGTTGGGATCTATCCGGGCCTTGTGCGTGTTAGCGTAGGGTTAGAAAATGTAAACGATATACTGGAAGACATAGAAAACGCACTTAGAATATCGAGAGGTATTACCCAGGTTGCCTATAACATATAAGACACTATGTTACTTTTTGATCAAAATAGCCCCTACGCTGTAGCACTTAACCAACCCTGCAATGCTTGTTTTCACGAGTGCTGCTGTTGCATGTGTTGTAGACAGGCACTACCCCTTGGGGCTATCCGGCAAAAAGAGTAATCTATATTCCAGAAGAAATAGAGAAGCCTCTGCGGATAAGCCGCCGAGGCTTTTTACTACCTAAAACAAAGCAATTCAACTCCCATGTCACAAGATACATTACCACTTTCCAACAAGATATCAGCGCCTGCAAAGGCCGATATCATTGACCTGCAGCAGAAGATCAACGCTTTTAAAAGCGGACAGATTCTTGAGGAGCGTTTCAAATCATTTCGTCTTACCCGCGGTGTGTACGGCCAGCGCCAGCTGGGGGTTCAGATGTTCCGCATCAAAATACCCTATGGCAAGCTAACCACCCCTCAGCTGGTGCGCATAGCCGAAATATCAGAAGACTATACCAACGGCAACCTCCATACTACTACACGCCAGAACATTCAGCTGCATTATGTGCACCTGGAAGATACCCCCGCCATGTGGGCCAAGCTGGAAGAGGTAGGTGTTACCACCAAAGAAGCCTGCGGTAATACTGTGCGTAACGTTACTGCTTCAGACTACGCCGGTATAGATCCCGACGAGTTGTTTGATGTGGCTCCTTATGCAGAGGCTACCTTTCGTTACTTCCTGCGCAACCCAATTTGCCAGGACATGGGCCGTAAAATTAAAATAGCCTTCTCCTCCAGCGATAAAGACTCTGCCTATACCTACTTCCACGATTTTGGCTTTATTCCAAGAACCAGGATTGAGAATGGCGAAGAAGTACGAGGCTTTAAAGTAGTGGTAGGCGGTGGCCTTGGTGCACAGCCTTTCATTGCCGAAACTGCTTTTGAATTCCTGCACGAGGATAAGATCATTCCTTTCATGAACGCCGCCCTGCGTATTTTTGACCGCTTGGGCGAGCGCGAAAAACGTATGAAGGCCCGTTTGAAGTTCTTGCTGGATCCTAAGCGTGGCATTACCCTGGATCAGTACAAAGAGCTGATAGAGCAGGAGTACACGGCCATTCCCGATAAAACTTTTAAAGTAGACCGCTCCCTGGTAGAGCAGCCCCATATTCCTGCAGCTGTTGATTTTCCACAGGTGCAGATAGCCGATGTGGCCAGATTTGAGCAGTGGAAACGCCTGAACCTCTTTGAGCAAAAGCAAAAGGGCTTTTATGCGGTAAACATCAAGCTGGAGCTTGGCAACATCTCCTCTACCACGGCCAAAGCACTGGCTGCACTGGTAGAAGAAGGCGTAGCTGCCAACGACATCAGGGTTACCATTAACCAGGGCCTGATGCTAAAGTATGTACGCCCGGAGGCGCTGCCTTACCTCTACACCCGCCTGAACGAGCTGGGCCTTGCAGAACCAGGCTTTGGTACCATTGCTGATATTACTGCCTGCCCGGGTACCGACACCTGTAACCTGGGTGTAACCAACAGCACCGGCGTTGCACAAGTACTGGAGGAACTCATCAAGAAAGAGTATCCTGAGCTGATCGGCAACAGCCGCATCGATATTAAAATAAGCGGTTGTATGAACTCCTGCGGCCAGCATATGGCAGCCAGCATAGGCTTGCATGGCAGCTCCATTAAGCATGGCGAGCTGGTAGTACCGGCTATGCAAATTGTATTGGGTGGTGGTGTAGATCCATCAGGCAAAGGCTTTGTGGCTGAAAAGATCATTAAGCTGCCTACCAAGAAAATCAAAGAAGCATTCCGCCTGATTCTGGACGACTATGATGGCAATGCCAATGAAGGCGAGTACTTCAACGATTATGTGGCTCGTAAAGGTAAAATGCACTTCTACGGCCTGCTGAAACCACTGGCCGACCTAAGCAAGCTGGTGCCAACCGATTATGTTGACTGGGGCCATGACGAGAATTTTATTCCAGAAATTGGCATGGGTGAGTGCGCCGGTGTAAGCTACGATGTGGTAGGTACCATTATTACAGATGCCCAGGAGCGCTTCCTGTTTTCTAATAAGGCCTTTGCTGCCGGACGTTATGCCGATGCCATCTACCATGCCTACAGCACCTTCATCATTGGTGCCAAGGCGCTGCTGTTAAGCAAAGATGTACACTGCAATACGCACCAGGGCATCATTAACGACTTTGATACCCATTATTTCCAAACAGGAGATATTGCCCTGGTAAAGCCTTTTGAAGAGCTGGTACTGCAGATCAACAAAAATGAGCCGAGTGCCGAATTTGCTCAGGCTTATATACAGCAGGCAGATGAGTTTCTTGCTAATGTAATTGCAAAGCGCCAGGAGCAGGTAGCACTTGCCAGCGAGGCAAAGGATAAAGTAGTAATTGATACCTACTACAAAGCGTAACAACAAGGTTTAGCACCTGAACAAGGTCAGGGCAGCGTAAGCAACTCTCTTTGCTGCTCTGGCCCTAAATAAGATCGGAGTATGAGCACAGAAAATGGTTCACCGGAAGGAAATCTGCTGTTTCCTATCTTTTTAAAGATAGACCAACTGCAGCTGCTGGTTGTAGGAGGCGGTAACGTAGGGCTTGAGAAACTCGAGGCCCTGCTCAAGAACAACCCTAACGCACGGGTAACCCTGGTGGGTACTACCATTAAACCTGAAATTGTAGCAATTGCCGAGCAGCACCCGAGCATTAAGCTGGTGCAGCGAAGCTTTGAGCCACAGGACCTCAATGGTGTTGATGTGCTGATTCTGGCTACCGATAGCCGCGATACGCACATCCAGATTCGTGCACTGGCTAAAGAAAAGGGCATCCTGACCAACGTAGCTGATACCCCCGACCTCTGTGATTTTTACCTGGGCTCAACGGTAAAGAAAGGTGATCTGAAAATTGGTATCTCAACCAATGGTAAATCGCCCACCTTTGCCAAGCGTTTCAGAGAGTTGCTGGAGGAGGCCGTTCCGGAAGATGTAGACCTGTTGCTGCACAACCTGCAGCAGTTAAGAAATACACTAAAGGGCGACTTTCAGGAAAAAGTAAGGGTGCTAAACGAACATACTGCCAGTCTGGTGGAAAAAACGAACAGTTAATTAAGACATAAGATGATAGCTGAAATAGATCTGTTGAACGAACGCTTTGATAAGCTAACTCCGGAGGAGAGGCTTAAAGACTTGTTCAATGTACAGGACGAGAAGAAAATTTTATTTACCTCTTCTTTTGGTAGCACAGCTGTTGTATTACTGCACATGCTAAGCCGGGTGAAGCCGGGCATGCCTGTGTATTTTTTAGATACTGGTTATCATTTCAAGCAAACCCTGGATTATAAAAACAAGGTAGCCGCGCAACTAAACCTTAATATTATAGATGTTAAGGCCGAGGAGCGTAAATTCAAATTTACCACCGAGAATGAGACCTGGCGCTACAACCAGGACCTTTGCTGCTACATCAACAAGGTGCGTCCGGTTGATGAACTGCAAAAGAATTATGATGTGTGGGTTTCGGGACTGCTCCGCTTCCAGAATGCCAATCGTGTAAACATGAAGGTGTGGGAACGCAAGCAGGATATCCTGAAGTTTCACCCCATCATTGACATGACCCAGGAAGAGGTAATGCTCTACATGCAGATCTGGGACCTGCCCATGCACCCCATGGTGGAAGAAGGATACGATTCTATTGGCTGCTTCCACTGTACTGCTAAAGGCAATGGCCGCAGTGGCCGCTGGAAAGACAGTGCCAAAACCGAATGTGGCCTGCATATTTAAAATGTGCTAATGTGCTAATTACTCAATTAGTAATTGGCGCCAGCAGATTTTCTTCCGCAGCAACAGGATATTAAAGATCAGGATATTAAAGATTAAGAGACCAAATTCAATTGTATAAATAGTAAAGCCCTCCAGGTACTCCCGGAGGGCTTTCTTGTTTTTAACCTATGCTGATCTGAAGGATGATACAGATCGGCTGGTATCAGGTTTTTTGCTTTTTCTTTTTTGCTGCAGGGAACAGAATATTGTTCAGGATCAGGCGGTATCCGGGTGAGTTGGGGTGCAGGTTAAGATCCGTGGGTTCCTCTCCTACTATGTGCTGGTAGTCTTCCGGATCATGGCCCCCATAAAAAGTCCAGAAGCCCTTCCCGAATATTCCGTGTATGTACTTTGCTTCATTGGCTGCTTTGCTCTCCCCCATTACCAGTACATCGGGCTTAACCAGGCCGTTGCGGAACGAGGTAGTCTGCCCCAGAAAGCCTTTGATTGTATTCTGATGGTTTTGCGTAAGCATGGTCGGTACAGGATCCCATTTGGCCGAAAACTCGAACAGCTGGAAAAAGTCGTTTTGCTCGCTTAGCCCACGCTCCCTTGGTTGCATATCTATATTGCTGTATTCGTATGTAAGCGGGTTGCGCTCCAGCAGAAAATTCTGGAAGGCAAAAGTGTTGGTAAAATCGAGCTTTTGCTGCGCTGCAGGGTCGGCAGGGTCGCCATCGTATATTTCTGCTACAATATCTACGCCATCGGCTGCCAGGGCAATATCATAGGTATCGGTAGCGGAGCACATGGCAAACAGAAAGCCTCCGCCAGATACAAACTCCTGGATCTTTTTCACTACGCCCAGCTTCATGAGCGATACCTTGCTGTAACCATGCCGGCGTGCTACATCTTCGTACTCCTGCTGCTGCTGGCGGTACCAGGGCTCGTTGCGATAAATGGCAAAGAACTTTCCATACTGTCCAGTAAAATCTTCGTGATGCAGGTGCAGCCAGTCATATTTAGGCAAATCACCATTTAGCAGCTCATCATCAAAAATAATATCATAAGGTATTTCGGCATAGGTAAGTACCAGGGTAACGGCATCGTCCCAGGGCTGCTTGCTCTTGGGAGAGTAAACCGCAATCTTAGGAGCCTTTTCCAGCTTCATCACATCCTGGTTGGTGGCAGGGCTGGCAATTTCTGCCTGTATCTGGCTGCCAGTGGCATTAGAGATCACTTCATAGCTTATGCCGCGTATCACCAGTTCATTTTCAATTTTCTGATTCCAGCTGCACATAAAGCTGCCCCCCCGGTAATTAAGCAGCCACTCTACCTCCTGCCCGTTCTCCAGCGACCAGTAGGCAATGCCATAGGCTTTGAGGTGGTTGGTTTGCTTGCCATCCATGGGAATAAGAATATAGTTGGCCTGGCTCACCAGGGATATCAGCAGCAATGCCAGCGTAAGGAGAAGTTTATGCATATCGTTGACCGGTTATACCTTTATAAACGGCATTTATGTAAAAGTTATACAAACTTAAGACTCAAGTTGTTAATTTAAAGTTCGGAAAATAAGTTGAATAATAGAACCCTGCCTGCCCCGGCAAGGGTACTAAATGCAAGCAAACAGTTAAGATTTGAATTTAAAAGAAAATATTTTCGAAGGACTGCGGGCGGTAAAAGGTAATATGCTTAGGAGCATACTTACTGCCTCTATCGTAGCCATTGGCATTACAGCCCTGGTAGGTATTCTTACCGCCATTGACGGGCTCCAGGCCTCCATCAGCAATAATTTTGCAGACCTGGGCGCCAATGCTTTTACCATAGAAAGAACAGAAACAGGCAGACAGCGCAGATCCGAAGGCCGGCAGGAGAAAAGCTTCTCTGAAATCAGCTTCTTTGAGGCCAAAAGGTTTAAAGATTATTATACTGTGCCCGCTAAAATGTCTATCAGCAGCATGGTTACTTCCGGGGCAGAGGTTAAATACGGCTCTAAAAAGACCAACCCTAATATGGTGGTTCTAGGTGTTGATGAAAACTACCTCGACCTCTCGGGCTACGCACTCAGTGAAGGCAGAAACTTTACCATGGGTGAAATTCAGAATGCCACAAATGCTATTATCATAGGCCCAACCATTAAAGATGCCCTTTTTGAGCGTAACCAGAATCCTATCGGTGCAGAGATATCGCTGCTCAACACCCGCTTCAGGGTTATTGGGGTAATGGAAGATAAAGGATCTATGGGCGGCGACAGCGGTTCCGGCAGAGCCCTGCTGATTCCAGTAACGGGCGCGGGCCGCTTTGCAACAGACCAGGCACTTACTTATACCGTAGAGGTAGTGATCGATAACCCTGCACAGATCGAAGATGCCATGGGTGAGGCTACAGGTCTGATGCGTGCCATCAGGCAGGACCCTTTGAACCAGCCCGATTCTTTTCTTCTAAAAAGAAATATTTCTGCAGCCGAAGAGCTTGCCGAAACTACCAGCATTATGCGGATCGGTGGATTTATTATCGGAATTATTACACTCTTAGGTGCCTCCATAGGCCTGATGAACATTATGATGGTGTCGGTAACAGAGCGCACGCGCGAAATAGGCGTTCGCAAAGCTTTGGGTGCTACACCGCAAAAAATTCGCCAGCAGTTCCTGATCGAAGCAATCGTTATTTGCCTCATTGGTGGCTTTACGGGCATCACCCTTGGTATTCTGATAGGCAACTTTGTTTCTACCCTGGTGGGAGAAGGTGTGTTCCTGATTCCCTGGATCTGGATTATTACCGGTGTAACCATCTGCGTGCTAGTAGGTTTGGGCTCTGGTTACTATCCTGCGCGCAAAGCTGCTAATTTAGATCCGGTAGAATCCTTGCGTTTTGAATAAATCTGTAGCAAATTAGATGTGCTCTTTTCATTACATCTTTTATATTTTCAGCAGATTCTGGATCTTGCAGCATGATTCGCCGGCTCTACATACTAGTTTACCTGCTGTTGGGTAGTGGCCTTGGGGTTGCTGCACAACAAAATGAGCTCGTGCTCACCGGCGTATACAATGGAAAGAATCTGTATGTACAGAATCCGATTGCTACAAACCTGAAAGATTACTGCACGCAGGAAGTATATGTAAACGGTGAATTAGTATTTCAAAATCCCCGTTCCAGCGCCTACACCATCAACCTTACACATCTTTCCACCAAGGCTCCGGTAGAGGTACGCATTCGCTACACCGAGGGCTGCATGCCAAAAATCATCAATCCACAGGTAGTAAGAGCGCTGGCAGGCTTTAAATACCTTGCCGTGCATGTTGATAGTGCTGCCATTAGCTGGACTACCAACAATCAGCAAAAAGGTGGCAAATTCTTTGTTGAACAGTGGTACGACGAGCGCTGGATGCCTGTAACTACTGTAACGGCAACACCAGAAGAAGCTCGGTATATGGCAGCCGTAAGCCATACCTCCGGCAATAATCGTTACCGCATTAAATTTCTGCAGGACGACGGCGAAATGTATTACAGCAATGTAGAGGAATTTTCTTCTGCAAAAGATCCCATCACCTTTACGCCAACGCGGGTATCTGATAAAATCTTTCTTAGCCGTGCAACAGATTATGAAGTGACTGATAAAGGCGGCACACAATTACTGAAGGGCAGTGGCAATGAGATTTATGTTGGCAATCTTTCTACAGGAGTCTACTACCTCAAGATCGATAATCGCGTAGAGAAGTTCTTCAAAAAGTAGAAAAGCAGGCCTTCCGGAGAAAGCCCGCCCTTCAAAACAATTCAACTAACCTTACTTTTGCCGTACAAACTCATCTGTATCTCCAGAATCGTACAGGCCAATCAGTTTTTCAATATTGCCTTCTGGTCCCTTTGTGAATTTTAGCCGGAAGTAGTCCATGCCGTCTACCTGAAAAAGATCTTCTGTTACGGGAATCATTTTCATTTTGGGTCTTCCGCTGCGTTCGTAGTACAGGTCGCCCTCTTCGTAGGTAATAGTTCTTTCACCATAAATTCCTGCATATTTGCTCTTGGTGGAAGCGGTTAGCTGCACCGGATTAAGCGCTGCCCGTACAGGCTGGAGCTGCCATTCTGCGGCTGCTTTAGCATTGGAATCTGCTGCTTGTTCCTTCAGCTTTACCAGGGCAAGCTCCTGGGCTTTAACAAGTGCCTTATCTGCTTCAATTGGCACATCAGGCGCTACGCCTGTGCCCTCCCAGTTGGTTTTAGTAAATGGGTTGATAGCCCGTTCAAATGGAATATTCAGCACCATATAATCATTTACAACATAAGGCCGTGTTGGGTGCGCACCTCCCCCCGTTGTTTCGCCTACTATAGTTGCCCGCTTCAGGTTTTTGAGGTTGTAAGTAAATTCTTCGGCTGCAGAAAAGGTGCCCTTACTGGTGAGTACATATAAATCAGTGGCAGGCATTTTCTTTCCCTTAACTACTGCCAGCGAATAGTAATCCTTAGTAGAATTTTCAGACCTGTTGTACAAGCTGTTATAGTGTACAGGGGTTTCATCCATAAAATAGCTTAATACCAGCTGAACCATTTCAGGATCACCACCCCTGTTTTTACGCAGGTCTACAATCACAGCATCGGTGTTTTCAAGAAATCCCATAGCAGCGGCCACTGTTTTTTTTGCTCCCTCACTTAGCGGCGAAAAATACCTAAAATCTAAATAGCCAAGATTGCCCGGCAGGCGCTCCACTTTTACAAAACCAAAATTCTCCCTACTGGCTTCCTCTTCCTGCGCCTTCAGCATTTCTGGTGTGGGTTCTGGCATTGAGCTCCGGTTTCGCAGGTCTTTCACAAACTTTGGATTATAATAGAGCCTCATGTGCAGGTCTTTATGCACTGTTTGCAAATCTTTAGCCAGTGCTACGGCAAATGCCTCATAATCTTTAATCTGACTATATGCTTTTTCTTTGTTTCTCTTTTTAAGATAAGCACCCATTTCACTGGCTTTATCCGGAAATATGTAGTGCTGGTCTAATAATCTGGCGACAGATTCAATGGCCGTGGCTCTGTCTTTTTCAGTTAGTGCTGATGCCTCCTGGGCTGCCAGTGATAGGCAAAAAGCTGTCATCATCAGAAATGAAAAAATGCACTTCATATCGTACTGTTGTTTTTAATTTTTTAGAATGATTTAAATCGTTAAAATCAGGAGCACCTATTGGATGATCTACTATCGCCATTATTCAGCTATAGTATTCTGCTGCTCCAGCCATCGCTGTTTTGTGAGCGAAAAACGAATTTCTCCATTGGCTTCTGTGCCCGCTGCTTCCCATCCTGCTCTTCTGTAAAAGGCCTCTGCACGGGTGTATTGGCCGGTACTTAGCCACAGCTCCTGTAGCTTAGTTTGTTCAAAGCACCAGCTTATCATAGTGTGGTGCAGTTTTTTACCAATTCCTCTGCCTTCATAATCTGGCAGTACAAACAGTGCCCAAATACTGGCCGTTTGCAGATCTGCTATTGCAAAGCCCACAACCTGGTTTCCCTCCTCGCAAACCCAACCCCTTCCCCGATCATCCAGCATGGCGGAATAATCTTTATATGTTACTTTAGATGGGTCCGATAACTGATTTTCATGCACGGCCATCCTCACCTGGTGCAGGGCTCTATAATCTGCTAATGTGGCAAGTCTTATATGCATTTATATATTCTCTCCTAAGCAAGTAAGATAATCAATCAGGTGTGTTAATCAAGGTAATCAAACTCAGCTCCCTATTCGGCTTCTTTCCTCTTCGGAACCGGTACGGCGGCGGCGCTCAGGTTTTATTTCCTTATTACCAAATCTGTAAGTAAAAGTGAGCATAGCACGCTGGCTTTCCCAGGTCTGGCGGGTAGTAAACTTTATATTTTCATAGTCAAATACCTCAACATATCTCAATGTATTGAGCACATCGCTTACGTTAAAACGTAGTGTAGCTTTCTTATTCCAGAAGTTACGCTGCACCCCGGCATTGAGGGCAAATTCAGATTTAGCACGAATTACCCCATAGACAGCAGCCGAATTATAAACAGCCGATAGCTCTGCTGTAAAACCTGCCGGCAGCGTAAACTGGTTATTAATGTTGGCATTGAAGGAAAACTGGCTGTTGCTGATCTGCTGTCCCAGGTAATTACCCTCCAGGCGGTTATAGTAGGCACTTAGGTTATTCTGCACCTCCCACCACTTGGCAATACTAAGGGGGGCGTTAAACCCAAGGTTAAAATTGGTAAAGCTTTGCAGGTTACGCACAATGCCCACACTGGCCCTGGTTTCAGGATCTTCTTCGGGCACGTAGGTCATGGTATTAGTAGTGCGGCTGTAACCAAAGGAGGTATTATAAATGCTTTTGAAGGTGTGCCGCAACTCAAACTCATTCGTAAACTGGGGCAGCAAGAGCGGATTGCCCTGTGTGTAATTGTAGATATCGCGATAAATTACAAAAGGGTTGAGCGACTGGTAAGATGGCCTGCCAATACGCCGGCTATAGGAGAAATTCAGCTGGTGCTTATCACTAAGCTTGCGGTTTATAAACAGGCTTGGAAAAAGCTCTATGTAATTATTTTCGAAAACAGAATCCAGGGTAACTGACTCACCCCTGTATACCGTCTGCTCTCCACGCAGGCCTAGCTGCAGGCTAAACGCTCCTATTTCCCCTTTCCAGTTAACATAGGCAGCATTTATATTTTCTTCGTAAATAAAGTGGTTGGATCTTCGCTGATCTTTAAGCCATTTTTCTCCCTCTTTAATATGGAACAGCACATTTGATTCCGTATTAACAAAGCTTGATTTGGCGCCCGTTTCCAATATTCCAAGTTTCTCTCCCAAAGGGTGCACATAATCCAGCTTTGCCACCTTTATGGAAATATCAGTATTGAAATTACTATCCATGTTCAAAACTGAATCGGCAGCCATTCCTTTAGCAGCCTGCAGGTAGAAAAGATTGTTGAGCCTATCGGTATTTTCTCCCTGAAACTGTGCGTAATCAGCATCGAAGGTTAGCTCCTGCCCTTCTCTGGCAAATGAATGCCTGAAGTTAAGGTTGTAGGTAAGGCTGTTATTGCTGAAGAAAGCATTGTTATAAGCATCCAGCGCCAGCACCTCAGCTCCCCGGGGTGTGGTAACCCTGGTGGTACTGATCATGTCGCGGTGCAGCAGGTAAAAGTTACCACTTACCAGCGCGCCCAGGGTGGTATTATCACCCAGGTACCAGTCGGCACCGGCTCTAAACATGGGCGTTGTTAGCCTGTAGGGCCGGTAGTTATCTACATTGAATATACTGGTGTCGGTGGGGGTAAAGCTGTAACGGTCAATAGTAACCGTTCGCCCATAGCCACGGGTATATCGGTAATCGAAATTGCCAAAGAGGTTAAAGTGTTGGTTTCTATGGTTGAGGCTAAGGCCGGCGTTGGCTTTTTCCCACCTTCCGTAGCCCGCGCCTGCACTTATAGTGCCATTGGTGCCGTAGCTCTTACTCTTTTTGGTTTTGATGTTAATAATGCCTGAAGTACCCGCAGCATCGTACTTCGCAGAGGGGTTGGTGATCAGCTCAATTTTGTCTATTGATTCGGCCGACATGCTGCGCAGCAGGTTAGCCAGCTCCTGCGAAGAGAGATAGGTCTGCTTGCCGTCGATCATCACCATTACACCCTGCCGGCCCTTCATGCTGATGTTGTCGTTGCCATCAATGGTAATGCCCGGAGACTTCTGCAGTATTTCGAGTGCAGTACCGCCACTGGCAAGAATGCTACCCTCTACATTTACCACCATCCTGTCAATTTGCTGCTCTATCATCGGGCGCTGGGCTTCCACCACCACTTCACCCAATACTTTATCATCAGCCTGCAGCTCCAGTGTTTTCAGGCTAACATTTTTATTACTTTCTGAAAGCTCAAAAGCAGGGCTAACAGCTTCCTTTGTGCCTAACATTTTTACTTTTACAGAGTATTTGCCGTACTTAATGTCATCAAAAAGGAAAACGCCTGATGCATCTGAAATAGCTCCTTTTGCCAGGGAGGAATCCGGAGCGTGCAGCAAAAGTACAGTAGCAAACTCTACGGGCTTACCAGTAGCATCGGCCACTTTACCCCTGATGGTTCCGCTGCTCTGAGCGTAGGCTCCTGCATAAAAAAAGCTGAGGATGAAGAGTAGTAAATGTTTTTCCATATCTGCTTCGATTTTCGTCTTCGGTATAAAGTTGCAGCACTTACAGCAGAGAAAGAATTAATATGTAACCAGTTGCAGAATCTGTGTAGTGAACAGTAAGATTCTTGTAGTAAAGCTGCGGCTCGGGATGGTGTTTTTTATTGCGCAGGCTAAATGCGTTATTGCTTTCATAAAGCTACAGTATCGGTTTATGCCATAAAACGGCATAATAAATGAAAGGTAAATATTAAGGATGAGCAGTAAATATATTATTTAAAATAATACGTTATCACTTTCAATAATGAGTGTATTTGAACAACTTGGTTCTCTTGCCCTGGCAACCCGATTAAAGCTCCTTAGCGAAACCCTGGCAAAAGATGTTGCCAGCGTGTATAAGCAACTGGATATTGAGTTTGAGCCAAGGTGGTTTACCCTTTTCTGGACCCTGAAAGACAAGCAGACACTCACTATTACTGAATTGGCCAACGAGCTCCGGCAAACACACACTGCCGTGGTGCAGGTAACGACCCTGCTGGAAAAAAAAGGATTACTGCTTAGCAGCAAGGATAAAAACGACGAAAGAAGGCGGCAGGTAACCTTAAGCCCGAAAGGACTGCGCCTGTTTGAACAGGTAGAGCCTGTGCTCAATGCCATTAAACAGGCCAATGATGACCTGCTAAACCAGCTTGCCCCAGATCTCCTGAGCAACCTCAACGCTATTGAACTGTACCTGGACCAAAAATCCATGCACGAGCGTATTCTGGATAACCTGGGACTGATCCACCAGGGTGTTGTAATCAAAAACTATACCCCTGCCTATAAACAGTACTTTTTTAACCTTAACCGGGAGTGGATTGAGGAGCACTTTGGCGCCTTGGACAATGAAGATCTGAAAGCCCTGCAGCACCCGGAGGAGGAGATCCTGAATGCTGGTGGTATGATTTTTTTTGCACTCTACAACAACCAGGTTGTGGGCACTGCAGCCATGCAGGCAGAGGCAAAAAGTACCTTTAAGCTGAATATGTTTGCTGTTTCAAAAGATTTACGGGGCAAGGGCATCGGCAAAGCCCTTTTCGAGCACGCCCTTCAGTATGCCAGGGCTAATGGAGCTCCTACTATTACAATTTTTACAAGCCCCTTACTTACCGACAGCCTTAACTTCTACATCAGAAATGGCTTTTATGCAGCACCCTTAAACCAGGGAGAACAAAGCACTTTCAGGCGCCCTACCATTAAAATGCAGCTAAAGCTAAGCTCCTAAGAATTTGTACTGATACATAAGAATTAGAAGCAAGCTGGAAGCAGGCACAGTCACAGGCCCACCAAAGTAGGGTAGGCAGCTTTTGTGGCAGGTGCTGATTTTATGTAATGCCCGCCCATACTCTCCTTTCTTTCTATACAGGCTTTTATTACCAGCTTTGCCAGGCTAAGCAGGTTCATCAGCTCAAATACTTCCGGAGTACATACCCCAAAGCAGGTAGCCTGCCCATAAAGACCTTCCACCTGTTGCTGGCAGTGCGCTAATCCCTCAGGGCTACGCACAATCCCTACCCATTGCCACATAAGCCCCTGGAGCTGCTGTTTTATAGCAAGGGCGGCGGCGACTATCACCTCCTGCTGCGGTGGCAGCGCAACCTCTGCCGAAGCTTTAATAGAGTCAGGCAGTGGCTGCCGCCACACACCGGCATGTTCTGCTGCCCTTTGTCCCATTACCCAACCCTCCGGCAGCGAATTGCTGGCCAGCCGATTGGCACCATGCAGGCCGGTACAGGCGCACTCGCCGCAGGCATACAAGCCTGGCAGGGTACTCCGGCCCCACAAATCGGTTATAACACCACCACACATATAGTGTGCTGCAGGTACTACAGGTACCAGGTCTCTGCGAACATCAACACGCCGCTCCTGCAGCTTTTGGAAGATTGTCGGGAATTTATCTGCAAACTGATCATGCTGCAGATGCCTAAGATCCAGGAATAAGCAGGGCACCTCCAGGTGCTGCATTTCGTGGTGCATGGCCTGCGCCACTACATCACGAGGAGCCAGCGAGCCCCGCCTGTGGTACTGGTGCATGAATGGCTTTCCACCCGGCAGTACCAGTTCCGCACCAAAGCCTCTTACCGCCTCGCTAATTAAAAATGCAGGTTTGCCCGGATCATAGAGCGTAGTAGGATGAAACTGCACGAACTCCAGATCTGCCAGGGCTGCCCCCGCACGGTGGGCCAGGGCTATGCCATCGCCTGTAGCAATTGCAGGATTGGTGGTGTACCGGAATAGCTGCCCCGCACCGCCACTTGCCAGGATTACCGTACCGGACCACATATCTATAAGCTTATTGTTCAGGCTGTCGAGCACCTTAGCGCCCACGCATTTGGACTCCCCCGCGCTTTCATGGAGCAACAGCTCAACTGCCATATGATGCTCCAGTAATGCTATGTTGGGTGATTGCCTTACTGCCTGCAGTAACTTCTGCTGAATGTGGAAACCAGTCCTGTCCCTGGCATGAACAATACGTTTATGGCTGTGGCCGCCCTCCAACCCAAGCGCCAGCGCTCCCTGCTCGTCCTTATCAAACGGAACACCCAGCCTGAGCAGGGAATGGATACAACGCGGCGCCTCCTGCGCCAACAGTTTAACCACTGCCTGATTGTTATGCCAGCTACCTGCAGCCAGGGTATCTGCAACATGCCTGGCGGGGCTGTCTTCAGGCGAGAGTACTGCGGCCAGCCCTCCCTGGGCTAAATTTGTATTGGTGCTGGCAGCTTCGGCTTTACAAAGCACTGCCACTTTACCCCAGCCGGCAGCCTGCAGGGCAGCACTTAAGCCGGCAACTCCGCTGCCTATTATCAGACAATCATAGGTAACCATGGATCAATCAGGCAAACTCAAGCATTCTCTTTATGGGCAGGTAGGCTCCCTGCATTACAGATTCGCTCAGGTCTATGCGATACAGACCCTCACGTTCAGTACCCAATGCACGCAGTGCATCACGAGTTCTGTAGATATCTATTTGCTTCATGTGCGGACAGCGGATGCAGGGCACAATAAATTCTTTTTGCGGGTACATGCCGCGCAGGGTAGCACCCAGGTCACATTCCGAACCAAGAATAAACTGATGTGCTTTGCTTTCAGCCACATAATTAATAATATCGGTGGTGCTGCCCAAGATGCCCCCGCTGCGGCTTAAGGTACGGGCAACAGTTTCATCGGGCACCTCCCAGTGTACCAATAGCTCTGCTTCGGGGTACATCATCTGCAATCCCATGATCTGGTTTGGAGAAAACTGCTCGTGCACCTCACAGCTTCCCTCCCACAGAATCATGTCTTTTCCTGTTTCAGCCTTTACACGCACCTGCAGGTTTTTGCCCATAAACTGGTCGGGCAGAAATATAAGCTGATCGCCTGGCAGTGCTTTAGCAATTGCCAGCGCATTACGGGAGGTACAGCAAATATCGGCCTCGGCTTTGGTTTCGGCATAGGTGTTGATGTAGGCCACCACCGGAACGCCGGGATATTTTTTCTTCAGAAGGCGCACATCTTCTGCGGTAATACTTTCTGCCAGGGAGCAACCTGCCAGCCTGCTGGGGAGCAGCACCTTTCGGGAGGGGTTCAGTAATTTGGCCGTTTCGGCCATGAATTTTACGCCACAGAAAACAACTGCATCGGCTTCTACCCTTGTGGCGGCAATACTTAGCCCCAGCGAGTCCCCAACAAAGTCGGCAACACCGCCATCGGCATGGATAACCTGCAGCTCGGCAGACATGTAATAGTGGGAAAGGATAACAGCGCGCTTTTGCTGTTTCAGCTCCCGTATTTCTTCTACAGCTTCTAATAAAGCCCTGTTTTCCGCAACTGAACTGCTTAGGCCCATCGCCTGCAGCTTTTGGGCATAGGCAGCCTGAGTAATGACTGACATAAGTGGGTGAGAATAAATAGTTTGGCTTTTATCAGCAAGAGCAGCACTAGGAGACCTCCACCAGGTTTTTTATGAAAGCGTGGCCTGTTCCTACTTCCTGCACCAAATCATGAATTGTCTTTATATTGAACACACGGGCTAATCCATCTCTGAATACCTTAAAGTCTTCGTGCAGCGGACAGGGGTGTGTATCGGAACACTTGTTCATGCCAAGTCCACACCGCCTGAAGGCCTCTCCTCCATCTACCACTTTCACTACATCCATAATGGTAATTGAACTGGCAGGGTGGTTTAAGAAAAAGCCCCCGTTGGGCCCTTTTAAGGAAGCCACCAGCCCTTTCCGCACCAGGTCCTGCAGAATTTTACCAGTAAAGTGCATGGGCAGATCCAGCTCCTGCGAGATTTCCTTTATACCAACCTTATGTTCCTTTGTAGCCTGCAGTGCCAGGTACATCAGGGACCTTAAGGCATATTCCGAAGTTTTAGATAACATCATTTAATAAACATTTAACGAATGAACCAAAGTCTTACTGCGCTTACTTATTCTTCGTAGCACAAATTACGTTGTTCCAGATAATATTCCGGATGAGTAAAATCAGTAGAAAACATGACTTTTACACACAACAAATCTAAATATCCTTTAATCCATTTCTATAGCTAGCCTGCCGGCACCACCTACCAGCTTCTTAAAGCAGAGGTTACTCCAAAATGCTGTTCATAGCATGGTAATAGCTCTCTATACTAATGCTTTTGAGTGTTGCGGCTTCTATTTATTCTGTAGCAGGGTTATTATAAACCACAGGCTGCACCCTCGCAGCAAAATGTGCGCGTAAGGTGCAGCCTTAAGCTTTGATGGGGTATTGCTATCCCAGCAGTTGTTCTTCCAGCTCTTTGGCTTTTGGGAACAGTATGTTGTTTTCCAGGTGTATGTGCTGATGCAGGTCTGCCTCAAACTCCTGCAGGGCCTGGAAAGCCAATCGGTAAGTAGTGCAGGCATCGGCAGGCAGGTTGTAGTCGCCGGTAATGGCGCGGATCTTTTCAAGACCCACTCCGGCAGACTCATGCTCCATTTCCATCATTCGGATCGGGTTTTCAACACTGCCAAAAGGTGATCCCTGCAGCTCTTCTTTTCCGTGCTTTGCCCTGCTTAGGGTGCGAATGTAGGGGAACAGAATCTTTTCCTCCTTGCGCATGTGATCCTCAAGCTCTGCAGCAATGCACGCAAAGATAGTAGCTACCTCCAGCAGCTCCGGGTGGCTACCACCATGTACACGCGCTATTTTAGTGGTGTACTCGTAAATTGCCGGCAGTGCCTGGCGCACAAAGCTGTGGTGGGTATTTTCTATAAAATCTGCCAGGAAGTCGAGCTCCCAGCTATCGTAGTTAAGCCCTCTGCCGGAAGTAGTATCTGGCAGTGCATTAAGCTCCTGCTCCAGCTTTTGCTGATCTATGCCCTTCTTACTGCATACCTCTGCAAGTGTTTTCTTGCCTCCGCAGCAATAATCAATGCCCCATTTTTTAAATACCTGAGCCCTGCGGTAATCTTTGGCTACAAGCTCACCAACAGTTGCCAATGCTTCGCCACCTTTTTTGGTGATCCGCACCTCCCACACTTCAGGTCCTTCCTCCAGGTAAAACCAGTCAAAGATAGGGCCCCGCTCGCCTAGCAGCTGGTAGTAGAGGGGCTTAGGGTCGTGGTCGTTATGAATCACAAAAGCCTGGCCACCTTGCAGGCTGTCAAATTTATTGAAGATGGTAGAATGCTTTAAGCGTGGTCCAATCTTGGTTACATCCAGAAAATCGAGGGTATCTGCAGTTGCCATAAGGATAAATGTTAATAGTTGAATTTTTAAACAAAATTACCTGCCTCCTGCTCCGGATTTTACATCACCAAGGCCTGAAGACAGAGCAAATGTAAAACATTAAAAGATATTAAACTCTTTTTATCCTGATAAAATTTTTACTTCTTCACAATTCATCCAAACCTGACTTAAGTCATGGTTCAGGAGCACCCACTACCCGATCTTCCGGCCTTGCCTTTGTTACTTTCAACCATATAAAGCATGAAAAAACCAATAGAACCTACTAAAAAAGGCCTCTCCATTGGCCGCTATTTTACCAAGCGCACACATAACCCCTACCTGCATTTTACCTTTACCAGACGCAGTTCTACCATCAGAAACCCAAAAGGCGATGCAGTATTTGAAATGAAGGAGGTAGAGGTACCGGAAACCTGGTCGCAAATAGCCACCGATATTCTTGCCCAGAAATACTTCAGAAAAGCAGGTGTACCACAGGCCGATGGTACCGCTGGCGGCGAAACATCAGTTAAGCAGGTAGTGCACCGCCTGGCAGCCTGCTGGCAGCACTGGGGTGAGCAGGGCGGCTATTTTGCCAGCTCCGAAGATGCCCAGGCCTTTTATGATGAGCTGGTGTATATGTTACTGGGGCAGTATGCTGCGCCTAACTCACCACAATGGTTCAACACGGGCCTGTACAACAGCTATGGCATAGATAGTACTACCGAGGGACATTATTATGTAGATCCTGAAACTGAAAAACTGCAGGAGAGTAAATCTGCCTACCAGCGGCCGCAGCCGCATGCCTGCTTTATTTTATCGGTAGCTGATAAACTGGTGGGCGATGGCGGCATTATGGACCTGCTGATGCGGGAAGCCAAAGTATTTAAATATGGCTCTGGTGCCGGCACCAACTATTCTGGCATCCGAAGTGCAAATGAGAAATTAAGTGGTGGCGGCTACTCTTCCGGGCTTATGTCGTTCCTAAAAGTGGGCGATCGTGCGGCGGGTGCCATCAAAAGCGGGGGCACAACCCGCAGGGCTGCCAAAATGGTGGTGGTAGACCTTGACCATCCCGAGATTGAAGACTTCATTTGCTGGAAGGTTGAGGAAGAGAAAAAAGTTGCAGCGCTGATAGCAGCCGGTTATGCATCTGACTATGAGGGTGAGGCTTACCGCACCGTATCCGGCCAGAATTCAAACAACTCAGTACGTATTCCAAATGATTTTTTTAGCGCCCTGGATCGGGGCACTAACTGGAAGCTCACCGCCAGGTCTGATGGAAAAGTAGTGAAAGAAGTGCCTGCGCGGCAGCTCTGGGAGCAGTTAAACAATGCAGCCTGGCAGTGTGCCGACCCGGGGGTGCAATTCAGCAGCACCATCAACGAATGGCACACCTGCCCGGCAGAAGGTCCTATCCGTGCTTCAAACCCCTGTTCAGAATACCTCTTCCTGGATAACACGGCCTGCAACCTGGCTTCGCTCAACCTTAGAAAGTTCTACAATGAAGAAACAGGCATATTTGATGTAGAAGCATTTCAGCATGCCAGCCGGCTCTGGGCCATTGTGTTGGAAATTTCTGTGCTGATGGCACAATTTCCTTCTCCGGAAGTGGCACAGCGTTCTTACGACTACCGCACCATAGGCCTTGGCTATGCTAACCTGGGTGCCTTACTGATGGTAGCAGGCCTGCCTTACGACAGCCCCAAAGCAAGAAGTTTGGCAGGTGCCATTACCGCTATTTTAACAGGTACTGCCTATAGCACCTCTGCCGAGCTGGCCGCAGCCCTGGGCAGTTTCAGCAAGTACAGGGAGAATAGGGAGAGCATGCTGCAGGTAATGCGTCACCACCAGTCGGCAGCATGGGGCAATACAGAGGCACTACAAGACCTGCAGGTAAAGCCCCAGGTGCTTGAAGCAACATACTGCCCCGACTACCTCTTAACTGCTGCCCGCCAGGCTTGGGATAGAGCACTGGAGGAAGGAGAAAAGTGGGGCTACCGGAATGCACAGGCCACTGCCCTGGCTCCTACCGGCACCATTGGCCTGCTCATGGACTGCGATACCACTGGTGTAGAACCTGATTTTGCGCTGGTGAAATTCAAGAAACTTTCCGGAGGCGGCTATTTTAAAATTATAAACGGTGCCATACCGGCCGCCCTGAAAAAGCTCGATTATACCCCTAAAGAAACCGAAGCCATTATCCGCTATGTGCTGGGCAGCGGCAGCCTGGTTGGCGCACCACACCTGAACAAGGCCTTTTTGATTGGCAAAGGATTAACAGATACAGAGATCGATAAACTGGAAACTGCCCTGGCTGGTGCCTTTGATATCCGCTATGTATTTACGCCCTACCAGCTCGGTGAGGAATGCCTGCAACGGCTGGGCATCTTAAAATCTCAATATGAAGCCCAGGGTTTTGACCTCCTGAAATACTGGAGCCTGACAGAGCAGCAGATTAGGGAAGCCAACACCTATATTGCAGGCACCGGCACAGTAGAGGGCGCTCCCTGCCTGAAGTCCCAGCACCTGCCGGTATTTGACTGCGCCAACCCCTGCGGTACCGGTAAACGTTTTATTAAAGCAAGCGGCCACCTGCACATGATGGCAGCAGTGCAGCCTTTTATATCTGGCGCCATCTCTAAAACCATTAACCTGCCCCACGAAACAGCCGTATCAGAGGTAGCTGCTTGTTTTCTGCAGGCCTGGCAGCTGGGGTTAAAGGCGTGCACCATTTACCGCGATGGCAGCAAGCTTTCGCAGCCTCTAAGTCAGAAAAAAGAAGAAAAAGAAGAGGACGATGCAGCATTACCTGTAGAGGCCGCAGCACCTGATTCGCCCCGAATGCTTACCGAGGAGGAAGTGCTGGAAGCAGCACAGGCTATTATCAGCCAGTCGGTAGACACCCGCTTTAAACGTGCCCTTTCTGATATTGTGCAGCGTAAACGCCTGCCCGATAAACGCAACGGATTTACCCAAAAGGCCAAAATTGACGGTCACACCCTTTACATACGCACCGGCGAATATACCGACGGCACCCTGGGAGAGATCTTTATTGATATGTATAAGGAAGGAGCCTCCTTCCGCTCCCTGCTCAACTGCTTTGCCATTTCGGTATCGCTGGGCCTGCAATACGGGGTGCCGCTGGAGGAGTACGTAAACCGCTTTACCTTTACCCGCTTTGAACCGGCGGGCATGGTAGATCATCCAAACATCAAAAATGCCACCTCCATTTTCGATTTTATCTTTAGGCTGCTGGCATTTGAATACCTGGAGCGCACAGACCTGGTGCATGTACAAACAAAGCCGCTGCCGGAAGAAAGACCACAGCCAACAGCAGACAAGCAAAGGCTGTTTACCCCCCAGCCAACTGGCAAAGCTGGCGTAAGCACTCAGGCAGCACAAAATTTACAGGCAACGCAGGTTAAAAATGAACACATGCTCTATGAGCAAACCCAGCAGGTGCTGGCCAGCTTTATGGGCGATGCTCCGGCCTGCCCCGGCTGCGGCCACCTCACCATCCGCTCGGGCACCTGCTATAAATGTCTGAACTGCGGCAACAGTTTGGGCTGCAGTTGAGGTAATCTTTAACCAGGTAATAAATTTCTCGCTTTGCTTTTAGCCCCGGGCCTATCGAAGGCCCGGGGCTTTTTATTGACACAGATCATCTTTTCAGTTGACAGGTATCATTCTATAACTATACATAAAACCCTTCTTTTGTAATAGCTGAAGTGATTCAGGTATTCCTTGTCTGATTCGGCTTAAAACACTAAACACCAATGTTATGCAAGTCTATACCTACAACCCCACAAGGCCCGACTTCCAGGATTTGGCAGGCGCGTTTGCTCATAAAACCGACCGCGAGCTACGGCAGGCTTACCTGCTTTACAGGCTTATTCAGAATCCGCTCCTGATGAAAGCTTTGACCTCTGCCGGCCAGCTGGCCGTTAACCTTCACCTGCCGGTAAAGGGCCTCATTAAGCATACGGTTTACAAACAGTTCTGTGGTGGCGAATCGCTTACTGAAGTAATGGAGGTGGTAGATAAACTGGACGATGATCATGTATACACCGTGCTGGATTATGCAGCCGAAGCCGAAGAAACAGAAGAAGGTTTTGAACAGGCCCTGATCCACATCCTCAACAATATTGCCATAGCACGGCATAGCCATGGCATTGGAGCCATCAGCATAAAAATGAGCGCCCTGGCTCATCGAAACATTATAGAAAAACTGGCAATAGACCCTAACTCACTTAGCCAGGAAGAGGAAATCTCCTATGACCTAAGCTGCAGGAGACTGGACACCATCTGCGAATATGCTGCAGATGCAAATGTTTCTATTTACATCGATGCAGAAGAAAGCTGGATTCAGGAGCCTATTGATACGCTCACAGAGCAGATGATGGAACGCTACAACCGCAGGCAGTGCATTGTTTTTAACACGCTGCAGATGTACCGTGCCGATAGGCTCAACTATCTGGAAGAACTGCTGGAACGGGCAAGAGAAAAAGGGTTTATCTCCGGCGTTAAGCTGGTGCGTGGCGCTTACTGGGAAAAAGAAAGAGATAGGGCCCATGCAATGAAATACAGCTCGCCGGTATATCCTACCAAAGAGAAAACCGACGAGAGCTTTAATAAAGCAGTGGTGATGTGCCTTGAAAGGCTACCCCACCTGCACCTCTGCCTGGCAACCCATAACCAGGAGAGTATTCAGCTGGTGGTTCGGGAGGTTAGCAGGCGTAAACTGGACAAGCTAAGAACCCATCTGCACTTCTCGCAGCTATATGGCATGAGTGATAATCTTACTTTTGGCCTGGCCAAAGCAGGTTTCAATACCTCCAAATACCTGCCCTATGGCGAAGTAGACAAAGCACTGCCCTACCTGATTCGCAGGGCAGAAGAAAACACCGCCATTGCCGGACAGATGAGCCGTGAGCTGCAGCTTTTACAGGAAGAATTAAGGAGAAGAAAGCTTGTTTCGTAGCAGGAGGCCTTATGCCGCTGCTGTACAAGCCATACATTAGCTCATTCTAAACTAAAAGACATATTATATGAATACCATAAGAATAAGCAGGGTTTTCAGGTTTGATGCATCGCATGCCCTGCAAACCAGCAACGGCAGCTGTAAGCCTATTCATGGCCACTCTTATACGTTAACAGTAACGCTACTGGGCGAACCCAAAGAGTTAGCCGACGATCACACCAAAGGCATGGTCATCAACTTTAGCGACCTAAGCAGCCTTGTGGATGCCTTTGTAATAAAACCATGGGAGCATGCCTTACTGCTCCATAAAAATGCGCCGGCCGGACTAATAGAAAGCTGGAAAAAAATAGATAAGAAGCTGGTGCTCCTGCCTTACCAGCCTACCTGCGAAAATCTGCTGCTCGATATTCGGGATATACTGATGGAGCACCTGCCCCAGGACACCATTTTACACAGCCTGAAACTGGCAGAATCTGAAAATGCTTTTGTAGAGTGGCATGCAAACGATAACAACCTGGTGGCATATCAGGCTCCCGATGCTGATAGTGCTTTTAACGGCTTTGTCCGGGATTGTCTGCAAAAGGCTAATGCTGCTGATTGGTAATGTTTCTAAAATTCTCTTCATATATGGTAATATATTTAAGCCCCGGGTTAGCTAATCCGGGGTTTTCTTTTGCTATAGGCCTTTAAGTCGTTTGTATATCCTGGCTCGTTTTCAAAACCTGACTGTTACTGTTCATGTAGCCTAAGCACACCTTGCGTATATCAGATTACTAAATCTCCAATGGCTACACCCCCTCATAAAAGATTAAACCCGCTGGCTACCACACCAGCGGGTTCTCCCTTAAACTACCACTTGCTTATAGCTTCTAAGCCAAACTATAAGTCTTTTCGGATAAAGATCCGTTTAGCTAACATCAGGGGCAGTAATGTCCAGGCCAGCATGAGCAGGCAGGCATAAAGTACGCCGGTGAAGTTGCTAAAAAGGCTTTTATACAAAGCGCCGGTATAACCCATAAGCGCCGATACATCAATTTGCAGCAGTACCAGCACACGCCCCAGATCTATGGGATTCAGCGAGAGCATGGCCAGTGAGAATTTATCGAGGGGATAGTCGCTGAAGTAGAACAGCACCATCATTACCAGACCATCGTAGAGCAGGCTAAAGTAAAACCAGAGCAGCAGCGCCAGGCCTATGCCCCTGGCTTTATCATTGGTGAGTACAGATGCCAGAAAGGCCAGTGCCACAAAGATAAAGGTGAGAAATAGTCCGGCAGTGATCAGGTAAATGCCTGCTGAACCACTCCTGATGGTTCCGCCTCCAAACAAGAGCAGTGGTACCCCTACGCCTATTAAAAAGGCAGTTGCCAGCGATATGGCCACACCCAGGTACTCGCTGTAAAAGATCTTCTGGCGGTTAATGGGCTGGGCAACCAGCAGCTCAATAAACTCCTGCGAGTTATAGAAGTGAATGGTGGCAAATATTATACTGATGAGCGGCACCACCAGCAGCACCACATTCAGCAGGCTGAGCACAGCCTTGGAAGGGTCGTTCTCCAGCTGAAACATGCCCAGCGACATGATCAGCAGAAATATGGTATAGCCCAGAACAATGCGATTACGCAATATGTCGTAAAGCACGTATTTGATTACCTTATCCATATCAGTAGGTGATTAATTTGGCAATGGCTTTGCCCAGACGGGTCTCACCGGTTTCTTCTTTGATAGAGGCAATACTGCGGTAAAATTTAAGGTTGCCATCCATCATGCACAGGATATCATCGGCTACCTCTTCTATTTCACTCATGATGTGTGAGCTGATGAGGATAAGCTTATCTCTCTTCTTCTCCTTCAGGATCTTGGCTTTCAATATTTCAGACGAAAGCGGATCCAGGCCGGCAGTAGGCTCATCGAGGATGAGCAGGTCTGGCTGGAACAGAAAAGCCAGGGCTGCACTTACTTTCTGTTTCATACCACCTGAGAGTGCTCCCAGGCGCTTGCCGTACATTTTATGGATGTTGTAGAGGCCTATTAACTCTTCATCCAGCTCTTTCACATCCTTCCGAATGTCTTTCATCATATCAAAAAGCTGGCGCACCTTCATATTTTCCGGAAAGTGGCTGATTTGGGGCATATATCCAATTTTGCGGCGGTACTCCCACTGTTTCAGTACCAGTTCGTCATCAACATAAATTTCGCCGCTATCAGGCTGCACAATGCCTAGCAGGCATTTGATAGTGGTGGTTTTACCTGAGCCATTCGGACCTATAATAGAGACCACCTGCCCGCGCTCAAATTCAACCGACAGGTTGCTGAGCACCTGCAGCTTACCGTATTTTTTATTCAGATTTTTTATCGTAATCATTTGATTCAGATTTAAAAGTTAGTAGTAGGACGAAAGTCCTATTATTCCCTTCTTTGCCCACATAGGTGAAAATAGGACGTTTGTACAATACTCTACATCGTTTATAACCTGGCCATGGATGGTTGCTCATCAAGCAACTTTTCTGGAGTAAAAGCCGGAAAGACCTTTTCTACGGCATCCATTAGATCCACAATAAAACTTCTCATGAACATAATGGAAGATGGTACCCTCTCCACTACCATGGAGTAAAGACTTACAGGGCGGTAAGGCACGTCGCCTACCTTATCTTTATTCAGATCGTAGCCACTGTACTTATCCCAGTAGTTGCCGGAAAAGTAGTTTAACTGGCTATTTCCATTGGTGGCAATATCAAAGGTATTGCCTATAAAATTATTGAGTCTGAAGGTATCGGCTTCGCAGCTAGAGAGGAGCCTTACAGCCCAACCATTACTTTTAAATTCATTCTCGCTGATGCTAAGCTTAGAGGAACCCTCCATGTATATGCCGGTAGTATTCCGGGTAAACTTGTTATGGGCAATGGTGCTGCGACTGATCTCTTTTAACAGCAGGCCATATGCTGCACTGCCCCAGTTTTGTTCAAAGCTGTTATGCTCCATAACAATGTTCTTGGTATACATTACCGCCACGCCAGCCCCGTTTTTACGGAAGATGTTGTGCCGGTATGTATTCCCATCAGAGAACATAAAATGCAATCCGTAGCGCAGGTTATGCTCGCTAAGATTATTTACAGCCAGGCTTTGCTTTACAAACTCCAGGTAAATGCCATCGCGATGGCCAGAAACTTTATTTCCCTCAATGCTGGCATAATCGCAGTACCAGAGGTGAATGGCATTGCCCGAAGTAGTCTCGGTTTTACCCTCGCCCCTGATTACATTATTACGAATGGTACAGCTATCGGATCTTTGCAGGTATATGCCGAAATATGCATTTTCTATGGTGTTATTCTCAAGCGTTACCCACCTGCTTTCCACTACTTTGATAGCAGCATGATCTTTCAGGTGGCTCACCTGTACATTTTTAAAGGTAATGTCCTTCACTACTACCCTACTGCTGGTGATAGTTAGGATCTGCCCTTTTAGTGCTCCATCCACTACAGGATTGTCTATACCTATCAGACTAATGGGCTTATCAATAATGATGTTACTTTCCTGATAAAGCCCCTGCTGCACCAGCACCCTATCGCCGGGTTGGGCAGCAGCAACAGCGGCGGCAATGCTTTTGTAGCGGCCGTTTGGCCCTACGGTAAGGTCTGCGGCCAGGGCTGATGATACAAAGATCAGCCACAGCAGCATCCAGGCCATGAACAGGAAGAGGTATTTAGAATTGCTTCTCATGGCTCTTTACAGCTTGCAGTACTTCGGTCCAGTTCAATAACCTGCCTTTGTAGGTTTGCTGAAAGTCATTGGCCACCTCGGGTGTTGCAATGGCTGTAAGAAACATGCCCATTGGGCTGGGCAGCTTTTCGCTTTGCAGGTAGAGTGACTGCTCTGCCGGAACCAGGGTCTCGGGCTTATTAAAATCCGTTACCAGCAGCATGGCTGCTTTTTCCTGCATGCCCTCCTGTTGCTGAAGGTAATCTGCCATGCACTCAACCGAATCAAAGAAAAAGGCTTTGCCGGTTTTGGTTACGATCTCTGCACCATAGCGAGGGTCACTGATCGTCATTTTGCAATGCTCACAGCCAACCTGTCCGTAAGCAATAGGCTGCGGCTCAGGGCTGCAACCGGTAAGGCTGATCAAACCAAACAACAGCCCCAGGCCAATGCCGAAGGAAAACCGTCTGGCAGTACCGGATAGCTTAAGATTATGTTTCTTTCCGGCAAAGAATTCTATATAAACGGCAGTGCCGGCTAAAATCATAGGTATGGCCAGCCCAAGACTACCCATAGCAGGTAAAGAAAGGGCGTGGAAGTTAAGCAGTTGTTTGGGCCCTATCAGGGGCGGGATGTAGGTCATGCCCGGGATTTTGATAGGCGCACTAGGGTTGAGATTGGTACCAAAATCTACCAGCCAGAGGTAAAAGTCAACCAGACCGGCAGCACCAGCAATGGCTATTAATCCAAGCCAGCCTGCAACAAGGTATTTGTTTCTGAACATGGCTGTCAGCAGTCCAAATACCATTAAAACATAAACTAAAACAGGCATGATCTCCAGCTCTTTGAAGGAGGAAGCCTCTATAGGCTTCATGCCGATGTAGTGGTTCAGGATATTAAAGTTTTGCAGGGTAAATTCTGTATTCCCTGCAATTTTGTTTACCCAGATATGCATTTCCAGGCCTTCAGGATACTGAGGGGCCTGCAGATAGATCTTCCACATGGGGAAGAAGAAGAGCAGACTCATTGACAGCGCCCCCAGCAGTACTAAGATTCTTGAATATTGACTCATGGCGCTTAAGTTTAAGTGGTAAATAGTAAGGGAGAGTAAATTAGCAGGAGCGGTGGCTTAAACCGCCCCTGCTAATTTTTGTGCTTATGCTGTTACAGTGCCGGCTTTTGCTTGCCAGTCCAGAATTTTACCGGAGTTTTTACTCCTTTAGGAGATACCCGTACATAGCCTTGCATTTCCTGGTGTAGCGCCGAACAGAAGTCGGTACAGTACATTGGGAATATACCTGCCCGGGATGGCACCCACTTAAGAGTTTGTGTAGCACCAGGCATGATCAGCAGCTCTGCGTTGTTAGCACCCATGATGGCAAAACCATGTGGTACGTCCCAGTCTTGTTCCAGGTTGGTTACGTGGAAGTAAACGGTGTCGCCTACGTTGATACCTTCTATGTTATCGGGCGTCATGTGGCTGCGGATGGCGGTTTGGTACACATGTACTACGTTGCCTTTCTTCTCAACCCTGGCCTCTGCCTCCTTCTTGGTTGCGTGTGGGTGCGTGTTATCTTCCAGCTTGTAGAACTTCACGCTGTTAGGCGCTACTTTCTCGGCTGGGATCACCTGTGCATAGTGAGGCTCGGCTACAGTTGGGAAGTCAAGCAGCAGCTTCATTTTTTCGCCGCTGATGTCGATGAGCTGTGCAGAGTGCGCCAGTTCAGGGCCAGTTGGCAGGTAACGGTCTTTGGTGATCTTGTTCATGGCGATCAGGTATTTGCCATAAGGCTCCTTGGTATCGCCACCAGGAATTACCAGGTGACCAACAGAATAATAAACCGGGATTCTGTCTTTTACGGTAAAGTCTTTCAGGCTCCACTTGGTAATTTCAGAAGATACGAACATAGAAGAGTAAGCATTGCCTTTGCCATCGAACTCGGTGTGCAATGGTCCAAGACCTGGTTCTTTTACCTCACCCGCCAGTACAGACTCGTACTTGAGCACCGGGATACCCTTAATATCGCCATCGAAATCTTTGTTCTCAATAGCTTTTTGCATTTTTGAGAAAGAGTGAACCGGAATGACAGCAGCCAGTTTACCACTTACTACCATAAACTCACCAGAGGGGTCAACGTCTATACCGTGTGGTGATTTAGGCACAGGAATCAGGTATACCATACCGGGGCAATCTGCAGGGTCCAGGTATCTTACAGTTTTCTTCAGCTCTGATTTGGCAATGTGGCTGCTCTTGTCCAGCTTGTTGTGGTAATAGTGAGCAGGCATTTCCTTGGCTTTGCCTTCTTTTACATACTTCTCGGCCAGTTTCCAGTTAATGGCTGCCAGGAAGTCTTTGTCGTACTGCGAAGCACCGATCTCTTTTAATGTACCAGCTCTTTCGGTGTTATAAGTAGTAAAGAAAAGCCAGTCGTTTGATGGGCCTTTACCACCATTGGCAAGGTCGTAGTCGAAGCCTGGCATCAGGATCTGGAAGTCCAGGTTCATATCGCCGGTTTCTTTATCTACTTTGATGAAGGAAAGTGAGCCTCTGAACTTTTCACCATACTCCTCCAGAGAAGCTTCGTTAGGTGATCCGTCTTCAGTAATGGGCACACTAAAACGCGTACCAGCCACCACATATTCGTTGTTGTTGGTTGGGTACGGAGAGCAGTGGTTACCGGCGCTGTTCGGAATTTCAATGATTTCAGCTGTTTCAAATGTTTTCAGGTCGATACGCGCTACACGAGGAGTGTTATTGGCGTTCACAAACAGCCAGCGTCCGTCTGTCATGCCATCGGTGCGGGAGAGCTTAGGGTGGTGCAAATCATCCCAGGGAACCTGGCCAAAGGAGGTGTTTAGCATGGCTTTTGATTCTTCTGAATAGCCATAGCCATTTTCGGCATGCTGTGTAAACACAGGGATGATTTTTAACAGGCGGCCAGAGGGAACGCCGTAAACGGATACCTGACCATTGTAGCCACCGGATAAGAAAGCGTAAAGCTCATCGTGCTTACCTGGTTCTACATACACTTTAGCGGCAGCATCGCTGTTTAAGAGGGAGGCTTGTGCGGTTGGCGCTCCTGTATCACAGCTTTGCATAAAGGGCACCGCTGCCATTGCCATCAGCAAAGCAGCTTTAGGTGCGTGTTGTTTAAGGGATTTTATTGCTTTCATAGCAATGTGGGTTATGATAAGGCTTTTTTAGTTAGAGGCATCGTTCTGACGGAAGAACTCCAGCAGCGCACGGGCATCCTGCTCGGTTACGTTCTGGTTAGTCATTTGTGTGAGGTGCTCGGCCAGCAGCTTCTTAGCGGCAGGATCCTTCTTGGTCATTTCTTCAGGATTGATGATCATGTTCATGATCCACTCTGGCTTGCGACGTTCTGTTACACCGGCAACACCCGGACCTACTACCTTGGTATTATCTGTGCGGTGGCAGGCAGAGCATTTGCTTTCGAATAGTTCCTGCCCGGCTGCTGCCAACTGCGGATCCAGCTCCCTGAGTTCTACTTCTTTCACAGGACCAATCCCTTTGCCGTCATCTACAGGTGTTGCCTCCTCGCTAGGCGCGCCACTGCTGTTGGCCTCTGCTTTCTTGTCGCTTCCGGAAGAGCAGCCTATAAAGAAAAAGCAGCCCAGTGCCAGCAGCATTAAACTGCCCAGCCTATAGGTATTCTTTCCGTTATTAGCCGAATCCGGTTTTCTACTTGCCGTTTTCATATTATTTAATGTTTAGCGTTTGGGGCAGTTTTGCCCTTATGTCTGACACAAAACTACCGGCTGGCCCTAGCAGAAAAAAAGACATTAATCTCTTTTATTCATGATTAATGTCATGTTTTATACTATAAGTATGGATGAACTTTGAGGCTTTGAAGGGCAAAAATGCTCCTGCTGCCATGAAACGCGCTGTTTACCTGCATTTAGTGATGATGAGCCTACTCATACAAATGAGCGGCAACAGCTTGCTTGTACTGCATTACAGCCTGAACAAGGCCTACATCACAGCGCAGTTTTGCAAGAACAAGAAACGGCCGGAGCTGGCCTGTGAGGGTAGTTGCCACCTGCAGAAACAGGTAAAGCAACTGGATGAAAATACAGCTGCCGGAAATGAAAAGCAGTTGCAGACAGCTGCGAGCATGGTATGGATCTACCAGGAGTTTACCACAGTAGTGCTGTCACGCCGGCCTTTGGTATTAGAGCAGTGCTTTGCGAGCTATAATTCTTTTTACCACAGCCGCGTAGGCATAGACTTCTTCAGCAAAAACCTCCCCATGAGTATCACGGGGAGGTTTTCTTTATGATGTTGCTCCTATCTTCTGAAAAAAGTATACAAACTAAAGAGGGCTAATTTAGCTAACACAACCAAGCAAAAACTTTCTGATTCAGGTTCTCCCCATATACGCTCTATAGCCTGCAGTTAGCCTTATTGAACCCGTCTACGTTCTTCCTCCGAGCCAGATTTAATGGATATATCCCTGAGCTTATCATTACCAAAACTCCTGGTGTAAGTTAATCTTAAACTCCGCATGTATGCATCATAACTACTGAAACTGTAGGTATTTGCTTCTGGTATATAAGCTTCAAACCTCCAATAGTTTGTACGAAGCACATCATCCACAGACAACCGCAGGGTTCCTGCATTATCTTTGAATTTCTTTTGAACACCAACATTCAGGGCACCTAAAGGCTTTAGCTGCCACATTCCCCAAATTATATTTGGTTCATAGAATCCCATGACTTCTATAGAAAATTGCTTGGGAAGCTTAATGTTGTTGACAAGGTATAAATCGAAGTTAAACAGGCTTAGGGTCACATTATTTTCCATGTGACTGGTTTTCAGATCGCGGTAATAAGCATTTGCATTACCCTGTATTTCCCACCATTTTGTAACAGTCCAGGGAACAGATAAAGACAAGCCCCACAATTTTTGGTATTCAAGGTTCTGTGAACGGAATGTCTGCCTGTTGGTAGCAGGATCAATTTCCGGCTGAAAATTGGCTATTTCATTTTTAGAGTCGGTGTACGAGAACGTAATGGTAGATTGCCTGAACCTGAAATTTATGCTATAAGCATCTGTAACTGCAGGCATGAGCGCCGGATTTCCTGAATAATATGTATTCATATCCTGAAGGTATACGAACGGAGCCATATCATTGAACGTAGGCCTGGTTATTCTTCTTGAGTAGCCAAAGAAAAGCTCTGTTTTATCACTCAATGTTTTTTTGAGAAAAACGCTTGGGAAAAAATTGCCAAAGTTTCTGTCAACAACCCCTTTTTCCTGCTGTGTACTAATGTAGGTGCTGGTGTACTCATACCTTAGGCCACCATTCAGCTGAGTAGTTTTGTTGATAGTCCACTCGGCAGACAAATACCCGGCAGTAATCTTTTCTTCAAGATCAGCCAGGCCTGTAAGCTCCGGATCCTGTCGCTTTAGTCCGCCCTCCAGGTAATTTACTTCCACATCATTTTTAAAAGTTGATAGGGCTCCTTTAACGCCTGTCTCTATTTTAACAGTAGCCAAAGGACGGTAGGTATAATCTGCACTCGCTACTTTAAAGTAAATAGGTGTGTCTTTTGTAATTTCTATTATTTGCAGCGTTCTAAGATCCTTTTCAGGATAGTACACATCATTATGATAGTCAGAGGGATTCTTATTGTGGTAGTTCAGAAAGTCTAGATCAAAGCGAATGTTGTTCCTTTCATTAAAGGAATGACTAAGACTGATGTTAGCAGTAAAGCTTTGCCAACGGTTCAGTTCACGAACTGCTAGCGCTGCAGTACGGGTTGAATCGGGAGTAATCTGATCATTAATATCAGCAACTCCTTTTTGTTTATAATGCCGCTGGTAAAGCGTAACCAAAGCCCCTACACTTGTTTTCTTGCTAATATTGAATTCTGCACCGGTCCTGAAGTTTTGTACAGCTGCATGTGCAAATCGGGCTAGTGTTGAGTAAAACTCTGATGTATAAGCAGGTTGAGTGATTCGGAGCCCATTATACATATACTCTTTGTTAGGATCGTAGAGAATGGAATAATCTGTAAAGAAAGACAAGTTTCTCCTTCTGTGGTTGAGATTAAAATTAGCACCCAGAATCTCTGCACCGTTCATCCCTGCTGTTGCTCCATAGTTACCATTGGTTCCAAAATCAGAATTTTCAACCATTACAATATTGATCATTCCTGCAGTACCTTCGGCATCGTATTTTGCTGGTGGATTTGAGATAATTTCAATCTTTTCCACATTTGCTGCGCTCATACCATCCAGCATTTGTAACACCGCATCTATGGGAAGCCTTGATAGTTTACCATTGATCATAACGCTAACCCCATTTTTGCCATTCATGCTAATGGAGCCTGATTGTTTATTTACATTGATGCCCGGCGATTTCTGAAGTACTTCCAGCACTGAATTGCCGGCAGCCGTTATGCTGCTTTGCACATTTACCACAAGCCTGTCTATCTTTTGTTCATAGAGAGGTTTTTGTGCCTCTACCACTACTTCTCCCAGTACTTCGCTGTTCTCCTGAATGTTGATGATGCCCAGATCGAGCAGCGGCTCTGGAGTAACCTCAACAGAAGAATAATAGGGCAAATAACCTAGCATAGATACAGCAATAATGTATTTTCCAGGGTCTATTTTCCCTATCACAAAACTACCAGCATTATTAGCAACCTGCCCCTGCACCAGGGCAGAGTCAGTTGCATTAAGCAAAAGCACATTGGCATAGGCAACAGGCTTTTGAAGGCTATCCTGCACCTTACCTGTTATACCAGACTGCGCATAGAGCTGCGCACAGAACGTACTATTTAAAAAGATAGGGAGCGCCAGGTAAAAAAGTTTTTTCATAACAGTAGCTACCGGGTTTTGTACTTTATTAAATCCACCTTAGCCTTCAGTAGCAATAAGCTACCAAGCCAACTGTAGCACAAACAGAGGTATTACAACAGCCGCTAGGAGAAGGGATGCCGGAAGGATTCCCGGTATGCTCTTTTCAGCATGGCGCTGGCACTGCTGTTATTTACAATGTCCATACTACTTTTATTCACTGTAATGGGAGATTCAGTCCGGAAAGCAATATCGGCGTAGATAACAGCTGCTGTGCTTTTATAAGCATCTTCTAAAGAAACTGCAATGCTGTTGCCAGATCTGCTCCTGATGGCAGTAGCAAATTCAGTAAACAGGCTCTCTATGGCCTTCATCGCTTTGGGCATAAAGCTTGGATCGGCATTAAAGCGGATATCGCCATGAACAATTTTCTCTGAACCATCGGCAGGATAAACTTCCCAGCCTATGTCGCCTGCAAAAATGGTGGCCTTCTCGCCGTAATAATAAACACCAATGTTGGTCTCGGGCCTATCGGAGGTGTAGCCCCATGATTTATGCGACCAGTAAACTGGTTTACCGGCAAAGTCAAATTTAACATCCAGGTAGTCCGGGTTATCCTGGGTAAAGTTTTTCATGGTTCCTCCCATGGCGGTAATACTATCGGGCAGGTCCAGATTCAACACCTTCCTGATGTTATGGATGTAGTGAATGCCCCAGTCAGCCAGAATTCCCCTGCTAAAGGCATGCTGTCCCCGCCATGCCCAGGTTTCACCATCGGGACTTGTCATAAATTTAACTTTTGGGGCCGGGCCGCAAAAAGCTTCATAGTCTAATGTCTGGGGAACTGCTTTCTCTAACAGTGAGCCTTCATTGTGGTTAATGTTGGCTTTTGCCTGAAGAATTTCACCTGCTGCACCACTCCTGATGTAGGCCTTTACCTGCTCATTGGTGCTAAACTTTACCCTCGGAAAATCTACTGATACAATGTTGTTGGCCTTCTTATGCGCCTCCAGCATTTTTTGCCCTTCCCGGATATCATAACTTACCGGTTTCTCCAGAAATACATCAAGTCCCCTCTGGCAGGCTGCAATAAACTGCAGCGCATGCCAGTGCGTTGGTGTTGAAATCACCACTGCCTGCAGGCCAGGCATCTCGTACATTTCCTGGTAAGAGCTGAATAATTTAGGCCTTGGACTGCCTGCTTTAACAACAGCATCGGCAGTTTTCTGAAGTGCATCTGTATCTACATCACAAAGGGCCAGGATGTTGAACCTGCCGGAGGATAGAATATTGGGCAGCAGGATGTCTCTTCCCCACCAGCCAGTACCCAGGATGGCCAGGTTTATTTTATCTTCCTTTGCCCATGCGCTAAAAGGCATCATCAGGGCACCGGTTGCAAAAGCGCCTGCCTTTATAAAATCTCTTCTTTGCATCTGTATTAAGTTAAGGTAAGTACAAGTCAGGGATTAGTGACTATCAAGGAAGGCCAGTGCTACTTTTCTCTGGTGCAGGGGAATTTCTGCATCGGCAGATAGTTCCATCAGGGAGGCGTAATAACTATTAGCCTTTTGAGTATTGCCTGCCAACTCGGCTGCATGTGCTGCCCCGTAAATGCTGTTGAACCTGCCGGGGCTTCGCTGCAGGGCCGCTTCGTACTGCACAATGGCCTCTTTGGGTTTGTTAAGCGCCATCAGCATATCGCCCAGCAGTTCTACTGCTGGAAGCAGTTCACCAGGCGTAACAGCATGTTTATCGGTAGTAGCCTCAAGGGTTGCTGCTGATTTCAGGGTGGCAAGTGCCTCCTGCTTATTGCCAATTGCAAATGCGTGCCATGCTATCACAGTATTTTTCTGAATCTCTATTTGCTTAACCCAGTAGGGGTTTGTAGTAGCCTTTTGCAGTTCTTCCAGCCGTTGTATGGCAGCTCCGGCTGTTGCTGCCTGCCCACTTCGTGCAGCACCTAAACCCTTACTAAAATGTATTAGGGCTTCGCTTTCGGGATATTGTTCCCAGGGGAAATACTGATGCTGCAAGACTTCTAATTTTGCAGCCCCCTCCCAGTCTTGTCGCTCCATAAAATACCTGCTTTCCATGGCTGCAAGTGCATAGGCTGTAATAAAATGCTGCTGAAAGGGCTGGTTTAGCCTTTTGTACTCATCCATAATTCTTCTGGCTTTTTTATCCTCCCCTCTTTGCAGATGGGAGTACACCATATAATCCAGCGCATGGAAATAATGAATTGAAACATTCCCATGAACGGGATTGGCTAATGCCGCTTTTGCAGACCTGGTGTTCCAGTCAATAGAAGCTTTCCACATACCCATCCTGGTAAAAATATGGCTGGGCATATGCAGTGCGTGCGGAATTTCTGGTGCAATCTTGCCATAGTTATTGGCTACGTTAATGGCTTTACTCCCTAAAACCGGGTTATCATACGCATGGATGGCATAATGAAATCCGCCTGGATGATCGGGTATAAGCTGTAGTACTTCTTCGGCAAGCCTGCCTGCTTTGATTTGCTTTTGATATGTCTTGTCTCCAGGATCTGCTGTAGCCACCAAACTTAAAGCATAAAACGATTTAATCTCGGTATCGCTGGGGTAGCTGTTATAAGCCTTAGCCCATGCTACTTCATAACTTTTGAGTCTTTCGGCTTTCGTTTTATCAAGCTCCCCCTCATAAAAGGCTGCCAGGGTAGTGCCATAGGTTTTTTCCTTTGCTGTAGTAGCAAGGCTTAAGGCCGTTTGAGACAGTTCCTGTCCCAATTTAAGTTGTTCTTCACTTGGCGTATCTGGCCATACAGGGTGAATAAATGTAAGCGCTTTACCCCAATGCCCCCAAAAACATGTGGGTTCTTCTTGTATAACCCTGTCAAAAACTGCTTCTGATTCTGTGTAAGTCATGTGATGCACCAGGGCGAGTCCATATGAGATTAGTGAATCCAGCTGACCATTGCATCCATCAGAAAATTGTACGGTACCACAGCTGGGAATTTCTGCTGTAAGCAGGGGTCTCTGAGTAACGATTTTGGCCTGCACCAGATCTTCCTGTTTTTCGGCTTGTGGGGTACAGCACATAAATAATACAGCTGTTACAGCAACAAAAAAAACATGCTGTCCTGGAACAATAGTACTTAGTAGCAGGGGGGTGTTTAGTTGGTTCTTTTCCATGGTAAAAAAATTTGGTGTTTGGTTATGCAGCCGGTTTGTCATCTACAAATGTTCTGTAATCAGAGACCAGAAATTTGTTCAGGAGGAGGATACAAATACTACTTCAAAATACTTAGCAATAGAGGATGGTGCTATGATGGATGAGTAGTTGGTAAACCTGAATGATTGATTAGCAATTCTGAATGAGTAATTGGTAATATTCCACTTTATTTTAGCAACAAACCAAAAAGTAAGAGTACCACTCAAGCGCAAGCTTCTTGATGTGAGGAAAAAAGCAGGACCTGAAATTACTTATCCAAATACTTTAAGCAGTGCTTCTTTGCGGCTGCGGGAAACCATGACTGATGAATCATCACTCATGACCAGATAACCTCCCTCGCCCCTTACATAGCGCACAATTTCATTCAGGTTAACCAGGTAAGAATGGTGCACCCGCAGAAAGGAGCGTCCCTCCAGCAGCTCTTCAATTTCTTTGAGGGTGCGCGACACCAGGATTTTTCTTCCGCCTTTGAGGTAAATGTTTGAATAGTTGCTATCAGACTCGCACTTGATGATGGTTTCCAGAGGTACCAGCTCAAAACCATTTTGGGTAGGTAGTGCAATTTTTTGCAGCATGCCCTGCTTATTTTCAAGCTTTTCCAGCAACGTATTAAACTGCTGTTTCAGGCTCTGGCCTGCGTGCTCCCGTGCCTTTGCCACTGCCTTTTGCAGCTCGTCTTTATCAATTGGTTTTAAGAGATAATCCAGCGCACTGAATCGAATGGCCTTGATGGCATAGGCATCGTAACCGGTTGTGAAAATAATATCGAAGGTAATCTCTGATAGTTGCTGCAGCATTTCAAACCCGTTCATCAGGGGCATTTCCACATCCAGGAATACCAGTTCCGGTTGCTGCTCCCTGATCACCTTCAAACCTTCTTCCGCAGAACTACATTGTGCCAGCAGCTTTACATCCGGGCAGTACCTTTCCAGCTGTATGGACAAAGTCTCCCGGCAGTGCTTCTCATCATCAATAAGTATAGCTCTGATCATAAATGGTTAAAAAATAGAATCAGCTAAAAATACAGGACTTACTACAGGGGGATCTTTAGCAAGATCTTTGTACCACAGGCTTCTCCCTCCGGATCTACCAGGTCTGTTACTTCCACGCTTGTTCTCTTTTCATTCATGAAGTTGATCAGTTCCAGGCGGTGGGAAGTAATTTGCATGCCCAGCGATTTGTTTTTGCTGGCAGACTTGCTCTTCAGCACCTCAGCCCGCTGCCGACCTATGCCATTGTCTGTAATCTGGCAGAAGAGCATATTCCGTTCAACCCGCAGCTCAATCAGCAAATGACCCTTGCCTGTTTTGTGCATTAAGCCATGCCAAATCGCGTTTTCAACATAAGGCTGAATAATAAGGGGTGGCAATTCCAGCTCTTCAATATCCATATAAGGATCCAGCAGCATCTGGTAGCTGAACTGGTTATCAAACCGTAACGCCTCCATTTCAATGTAAAGCCGCAGGGCCTCCAGCTCTTTATCGAGCGAAACGGAGGTGTATTGGGAGTTTTGCAGGATGAGCCGGATCAGCTTCGAGAATTTTGTCAGGTAATCTGAGGCAGCTTCCGATTCGTTTTTAAGAATAAAGCGGTTGATGGAGTTAAGGCAGTTGAATACAAAGTGGGGGTTCATTTGTGCCCTTAAGGCCTGCATCTCCAGTTCCACCATGCGGCTCTGGTAAGCAGCCAGCTCCTGCTCTTTCTTTAAACGCTCCAGCTGCAGCTCGTTTTCCAGCTCTGCTTTTTCCTTTTGTACCAGTTGGGTTTGGGTTTGTTGCAATTCATGGTAAGCCTTTTCGATCTGATAAGCCTGCTCCAGTTCACGCTCGCGTGTTCTTTCCCGCTCGCGTTGAATCAGGCGTTTGCGCTGCATCCGGTCTACAAGTACAAAGCTGGCTATAAACAATAAGCTGTAAAATCCATACGCCCACCAGGTACGCCACAAGGGTGGATTGATGATAATGGATAACTTGGTACCTTTTTCATTCCATATACCGTCGTTGTTGGAGCCCTTTACCCGAAACACATATTTTCCAGGACCAATATCGGTATAGCTGGCCGAGCGGCGGGTGCCTGCCTGCACCCAGGCTTTATCTACCCCTTCCAGCTGGTAAGCATACTGATTTTTAGCGGTGCTGGTGTAGTTTAAGGCAGCAAACTCAAGGGAAAAGAAGTTTTGATGGTGGTCTAATACAATTTCTTTCGATTCACTTTTACCGGGAACAGCTTTATTGAACAGACTGAACTGGGTGATTACCACCGGGGGCACATAGGAATTTGCACGAATGGCTGCCGGGTTGAAGGCATTGAAACCGTTGTTGCCTCCAAAGTACAGAGTACCATCTTTGCCTCTGTATGCTGCCGCTTCTGTATAAATAGCGGTAAACAACTTACCCTGCAGCCCATCTTCCACATCATAATTGGTAAAGGTTTCGCTTTCGGGAGAAAACCTGGAGATGCCGTTGTTAGTACCCAGCCACAGATCTCCTGTATTGTCTTCTAAAATTGAAAAAACTGTATTACCCGCCAGGCCCTTTTTTTCTGTAAAACAGGTAAAAGTTTCATTGGCATGGTCAAAACGGCAGAGACCGCCTTCTCCTGTTCCAAACCATAAGATGCCCCTGGAATCTTCATAAATACAAGGTACGGTATTGGAGCTAATGCTTCCGGGCTCCTGGTTATTATAGGTGTAATGGGTAAACACACCTGTTTTGGGATCAAAGCGGTTAAGTGCTTGGCTTCCCGGGCCAATCCATAAATTTCCCTTGCTATCTTCCAGAATCGATAAAGCCCAGTAATCGCTGATTCCTTTGGGATTATTAGGGTCGTAGGGGTAATTGATGCTTTTACCTGTTTCAGGGTCGAAATGGATGATTCCATTATTGGTGCCCAGCCAAATGTATCCCTCTCGGTCTTCTAACATGGTAAGAATGGGAGAAGCACCAGGATTCTGCAGAAAAATGTGGTTCAAAGTATAATGTGTGAATCTCCGCTTTTTTCGATCGAAGCGCGAAAGTACCTCCCCATTACCTACCCAAAAATTGCCCCGCCTGTCTTCCAGCAAGGCACTCACTACATCGCTGCGTAAACTATTTCTATCTTTTGAATTGTGCCGGTAGTGTTTAAAGTTGCCTGTAGCTTTATTCAATTCATTAAGGCCACCTCCACGGGTACCTATCCAAACAGTCTCCTGCTTGTCTTCGTAAATGGCTGCAATGCTGTTATTGCTTAAGGAATAGGGATTGGAAGCATCATGCCGGTAGAGCCTGAAAGGCTTTTTGTTGGGATCCAGCTTATCTACACCGTCCATGGTTGCAACCCATAAAATACCGGCCTTGTCTACCAACAGAGAAACAATGGCATTATTGCTGATGCTGTTCGGATTGGCAGGATCATGAAAAAAAGCGGTAAAGTTTTTACGTTCCTTATCGAGTTTATACAAGCCGTTAAAGGATCCGATCCAGAGATTTCCCTCCTGGTCTTCAGCAAGACCAGATATTAGTAACCCATAAATGTTCAGGGGCTCATCCGGATTTGGGTTGAAGTGTGTAAACCTTCCTGTCTTTCTATCAAAAGCATTTAAAATACCCGCCTGTGTCATGATCCACAGCACCCCTTTGTGGTCTTCGAAAATACCGGTTACCCAGTTATGGCTTATGCTGTTGGGGTTGGCAGGGTTGTGCCGGTAATGGGTAAAGCTAACCTCCAGAGGTTTGTCTGGCCTTGCATGGCTAAGATTAAGGCTGTGCAATCCGTTAGGACTTCCGATCCAGAACACACCCTCTTTATCTTTGAAGCCAACATGCAAATTTAGTGCGCCTTCTAAGGCCTTTTCTGTGCCCTCGGATAGCATTTTAGCATAATTTGTGGCAGAAAACTTTCCGGTATTTTTATCTACCATCCGTAATTCTCCCTCAAAGCCCCCCCCTACCCACATATTTCCAGCACCATCCTGGTTTATGGACTGGGCATATTTGAATGCATAAGGGTTGGAGGTACTCTTTTCCAGCCGGGTAAACTTCTCAGTAGCAGGATCAAATATGCTGGTGCCCTCGCTGGTTCCCACCCACATCTTTCCCACGCTGTCTTCCCACATCATAAATGCCTGGTTCTTAGGCAGGGTGGTAGAATCGTAAGGGTCAAATCTGTAGTTCGTAAACTGGTAACCATCGTATTTATCCAGGCCGTTTCCCGTTCCAAACCAGAGGTACCCTTTACTGTCCTGCAGAATGTACATCACAAAATTATGGGAGAGGCCCTGCTCAGTAGTGAGATGCTCAAATTGAGTATTAGCAGGCGGTAGCCTTTGCGCATCAACTCTACAGGCCTCTGAGAGAAGCAGGCACAGCAATACAGCCATCATAACTTTTAGCTGATGAACTGATTTAGATTGGGCCGATAATAAGGAGAACAGAGGCCACATAGTGTTCAAGCATGACAGCCAAATAAATATATACTTATTTTTAAATATTATTTAATATTTTTAATATTTAAAATCTATAATATCTTAGAATTCAGGCACTTTATTACAAACAGCATCATCATTAAGGGGCTCCTGCTACGCTATAGCAGTTTTACACTACAGCCTTTCAAGCTGATCAGGCCAAAGTAGATAATGCCGAAGGCTTGTACTATAAGGAGTGAGTAACTGGTGTAGATGAGTTAGTAAATAACAGGCCTGTCTTATCCACCGACAATCACATCCAGTCATTACCCTTCACGCTGTGAATGGAGCAGGTTTACCCGAGCGTTTCTGAAAATAAAGCTGACAAATGATATACTAGCTTGCAATAGAGTACAACAATAGGATGAAAGACTTATATATATTTTATTTATAATTTATGGGTCATTCTTTATACTATAGGTATGGATGAGCTTAGAGGCATTGAAGGGCAAAAAATGCTCCTGATGCCATGAAACGCGCTGTTTACCTGTATTTAATAATTGTGGGCCTGCTCTTACAAATGAGTGGCAACAGCTTACTGGTGAGTATTGCCATGATTTTTAGCTGGTCATGCCAATCAGACAGGCTTGAGGAAATATCACCTTCTTCAGAAAGTGGCATTAGCTTAAATGGTATTTCTAGTCTAGGTGGAGTTGGAAATAATCACGTCTTGATTCGTAAATGTGCAAGTCATGAGGTCATGGAGCGTGATCTTGCCCAGAATTCAAGCTTTGCCCGTAACCTGGAAGCGATCGAAGCCCATACCCGTGCCTTTATTTCTTCTGAAAACAGAAGCACTGACAAACCTGGCAATGACGTAGCCCCTCCTTTTCCTTATGTCGGCTCAATTAGTATTCCTGTAATTGTAAATATTATTTACAACACCCCCGAAGAAAACATATCTGATGAACAGATTGCATCGCAAATACAGGTACTTAATGAAGACTTCAGCAAGACCAATCCCGATGTAGGTGGAGTTCCTGAAGAATTTGCCGGTGTTGTAGCTGATATTGATATTAGGTTCACTCTGGCAAAGGTAAACCGCAAGAGTTCAGACAAAGCCGCATGGGGCACCAGGGATGATATGAAGTTCTCCAAAAATGGAGGTATAGATGTGGAGGATCCTGCACGGTATCTTAATATCTGGGTGTGTAACATTGGTGGTGGTGTTTTAGGCTACGCTCAATTTCCTGGTGGCAGGCCCGCTACAGATGGCGTTGTGGTAGGGCCCCTTTTCTTTGGCAATACAGGTTACCTGTACCCTCCTTACGATAAAGGACGTACTGCAACACACGAAGTAGGTCATTGGCTAAACCTGCGCCACATCTGGGGAGACGGTCCCTGCGGCAAGGATGATTTTGTGGCTGACACACCTGCTTCTGACCGTTACAACATTGGTTGTCCTGTCTATCCGACCGTTCACTGCCAGTCTACCGACATGACGATGAATTATATGGATTACTCAGATGATGCCTGCATGTTCATGTTTAGCAACGGACAAAAAGGTCGCATGCGTGCACTATTTGCCCGTGGAGGCTTCCGAGAAAGTATTGTGAAATAACTTCAAAACTGTCAAAATGGAACAGGCAACCCACCAGGTTGCCTGTTTTGTTTTTCCGGTAAACCACTTCAGGCTTTTTTTTACTTCTTTAGGTCTCTGAACAACCACAGCCCAACACTTCTCCTTATTTCGCCCTTCTTGCCCCTGTCTTTACCCTGATGCGCCTCTTCATTTCTAAAGTAGCTTTGAAAATAAAATTGATCGTGCTTCATACGCTACTCTGCCTGTGATGCGCTGCCCCACAACGCAAACACATCAACGTGCAGCCTTAGAACTGGTGCTGGTATGATGAAAGCTGTTATTCCAGAATAAAAGATGTAAATATCTTTTATTAATGATTTTTATCATATTCTGGAAAAATTTTATGGAAGAACTTTGATGCATAGCAGTACAGCTAAGGTACCTGAGCTGGCACCCTCCTGATACTTCTACTTAAGCAGTCATCATAACTGATCAATTATCATCACAAAAACTAAACCCTTCAATACCATGAGTACTAAAAAATTATGGTGGGGATTTGCGGCAGTTCTCATTTTCTCCTTTGCTGTACTAGGCTATTACGGCTGGGAGATCTACCGCGAAGCGCCGCCTATCCCTAAGCAAGTTGTAACAGAATCTGGCAAGGTGCTCTTTACCGAAGCTGAAATTTTGGATGGCCAGAGCGTATGGCAGTCCATTGGCGGACAGGAAGTAGGTACCGTCTGGGGCCACGGCTCCTATGTAGCCCCCGACTGGTCGGCCGACTGGCTGCACCGTGAAGCTGTGTTTATGCTGGATGCCTGGGCTCAGAGAGACAAGGGCAAAGCATACGAGCAGCTGAACGAAGAAGAACAGGCAGCCCTGCAGGCACGCCTGCAGAAGGAGCTCCGCAAAAACACCTACGATCCTGCCACCGGCACCCTCAATGTATCTGATCTAAGGGCAGAGGCTATTGCCAGCAACAGCAGGCACTATACCGGCCTGTTTATGAATGATCCGGAGCTGGCCGAACTGCGCGAGCACTATGCCCTTAAAGATAATACCATCAAAGATCCGGAGCGGGCCCGCCTCATCAACGGCTTTTTCTTCTGGGCCTCCTGGGCCTGTGTTACCGAAAGACCCGGCGATGAGATCAGTTACACCAACAACTGGCCTGCAGAAGACCTGGTAGGTAACCGCCCACCCTCTACCCTGCTCATCTGGACAGGTTTTAGTGTAATTATATTACTGGCAGGTGTATCCATACTGGCGTATTACTATGCTTCACACAATGAAGATGAAATGAATCCTGTCCTACCCAAGAACGACCCGCTGCTGAACATGGTACCAACGCCGTCTATGAAAGCAACGCTCAAATATTTTTGGGTAGTGGCACTCTTGTTTCTGGTACAGGTAATTTTAGGAGCTACCACCGCCCATTATGGTGTGGAGGGTAATGCACTCTACGGGATTCCGCTTGCAGAATGGCTGCCTTACTCTCTTACCCGCACCTATCATGTGCAGTTGGGTATTTTGTGGATTGCTACCTCCTGGCTGGCCATGGGCTTGTATATTGCGCCGGCTGTTTCGGGTTATGAACCTCCGTTCCAGAAACTGGGTGTGAATGTGCTGTTTGGAGCCCTGCTGATTATTGTAGTAGGCTCTATGATTGGCCAGTGGTTTGGCGTAATGCAGGAGCTGGGGCTGGAGGCTAACTTCTGGTTTGGACACCAGGGGCTGGAGTATGTAGACCTGGGGCGTTTCTGGCAGATCTTCCTGTTTGCCGGTTTATTTATCTGGTTATTCCTGATGGTTCGTGCCATATGGCCTGCCTTTAAAAATCAGGCAGAAAATAAGCACCTGCTTAGCATGTTCGTAATCTCTTCTGCAGCCATCGCCCTCTTTTATGGCGCTGGTTTAATGTGGGGCCGCCACACCAACCTGGCTATTACCGAGTACTGGCGCTGGTGGGTTGTCCATCTTTGGGTAGAAGGTTTCTTTGAAGTGTTTGCCACCGTAGTTATCGCCTTCCTGTTTGTGAAGCTGGGCTTATTAAGAGCCAAGCTGGCTAATGAAAGCGTGATCTTTGCCACCATCATCTTCCTATTCGGTGGTATTATCGGTACCTTCCATCACCTGTACTTCAGTGGCACACCTACGGCAGTACTGGCCTTGGGAGCCACCTTTAGCGCACTGGAAGTAGTGCCACTGGTATTAATTGGCTTTGAAGCTTACCACAACCTGCAGCTAAGCAAGGCAACACCCTGGGTAAAAGCATATAAATGGCCCATCTACTGCTTTGTGGCTGTTGCTTTCTGGAACCTGGTAGGTGCCGGCATCCTGGGCTTCCTGATTAACCCACCCATTGCCCTGTACTATATGCAGGGACTCAACACCACCCCGGTACATGCCCATACAGCACTCTTTGGGGTGTATGGTATGCTGGGCATTGGCCTGATGCTGTTTGCCCTGCGTGGCATGAACCGGCAGGTTCAGTGGCCGGAGAAACCACTCAAGATCGCCTTCTGGAGCATCAATATTGGCTTGGCCCTAATGGTGCTCATCAGCGTACTGCCTATTGGCCTTATCCAAACCTGGGCTTCTGTTAAATACGGTCTGTGGTATGCGCGCTCGGCCGAGTTTATGTCGAGCGATATACTGGAGGTGTGGCGCTGGTTGCGTGTGGTTGGCGATACCATATTTGCAGTTGGTGTGGTGGTAATTGCATGGTTTGTACTGAATATTGGAGCCCCCAAAGCATCTAAGGGTCCTGTTAGCAAACCAGGTGATCCTTATAAACCACAGCCGGAGCCCGAAAAAGAACTTGTCGCTTAACATAGTGTTCCATACCAGATAGCCTCCCGGTTTTGCCGGGAGGCTATTTCTTCTACTGCAAAACCCTTACTACCACACTACCATGAATAAGAAAGTAATACCCCTGCTGCCCCTGGTGCTGCTGGCCCTGCTGCTGGCGCTCTGGTCAGGCTGGATACGGCTGGGCTGGCAGTTTCCTATTACCAAAGGAGTGGCCGACCATGGCGCCCTGATGATAGGCTCTTTCCTGGGCTCACTCATCATTCTGGAGCGGGCTGTGGTGCTAAAAAAACTTTGGGCTTATGCCATACCTGCTGTTAACCTGCTTAGCCTGCCGCTTTTTATGGCCGGCTATCCAATAGCTGCCTATGCCTGCCTGGTGGCGGGTAGCCTGGGCCTTATGCTCATCTTCTGGCTCCTGCTGCAACGCCAGCCCGATGCCTCCATATGGGTGATGCTTTGCGGTGCCGCGTGCTGGCTGGTGGGTAACTCGCTGCTGCTGATCCATGACTTGTACCCGATGGCTGTGTTCTGGTGGGTGCTTTTTTTGCTGCTCACCATTAGTGGCGAAAGGCTGGAGCTTACCCGCTTTCTGCCCGTTACCCTAAAACAAAAAAGCATTCTTTATTCCACCCTCCTGATATGCGTGGTAGGTGTACTGATGCCCTACCACAGCAGCGGACGCTGGATACTCGGTGCTGGTATTATCGGTACTGCACTCTGGTTACTACGTTTTGATATAGCCCGTAAAACTGCTAAAAAAGAAGGATTAACTGCTTTTGGCGGTAGATCTTTGCTGATGGGTTATGGTTGGCTACTGGTTTGTGGTGCCTTGCTTTTTTCTTATGACTGGCTTCCGCTCATGTACGATGCTGTACTGCATGCCTTTTTCCTGGGTTTTGTATTTTCAATGATCTTTGCCCATGGTCCTGTTATTCTGCCCGCAGTGGCAGGCATTACCACCAAACCCTACAACCCTTTGCTATACCTCCCCCTCCTGCTATTGCAAATTTCTTTGGCTCTGCGTATTGGAGCCGATGTGTTTCTGTGGATTGAGTGGCGAAAATGGAGTGGAATTTTAAGCGGTGTGGCCATTCTTTTCTATTTTACAGGCATTGTGTTGATACTGATCCATGAAAGAAGCAAAAGAACTGCAAAAAGGATGGCTTAAGCCGGCAACAGCCTTTGGCTTGTCCTTCTTTTTCCTGATCATAACGGCAGCCTTAGGCACTTTCCTGCGCTACATCTTCGTGAGCCCAGTTAGCTGGGCAAACTATAAACATTTTCTGCATGCCCACTCCCACCTTGCATTTCTGGGCTGGGTGTACAATGCGCTTTTTGCCCTTATACTCTGCTATTTTATTCCCAGGCATAAACAAAAAGGGCTCATGTGGCTCTTCTGGATCACCCAGATTGCCACAGTAGGCATGCTTGCTTTCTTTCCCATACAGGGTTATGCCAGGGAGAGCATTGTTTTTTCTACCCTGCACATCTTTTTCTCCTGGGCCTTTGCATGGATGGTCTGGAAGCGGATGCAAAGCAGCAGCCAAATAGCAGGCCGCTACCTGAAGCTGGGCCTGTTCTTTATGGTGATCAGCAGCCTGGGCCCCTTTGCAATGGGCCCCATTATGGTAAATGGTTTAGGCGGTAGCAACTGGTACTATATGGCCATTTACTACTACCTGCATTTTCAGTACAACGGCTGGTTCATATTTGCCCTGCTGGCCATGCTTTACCAGTACCTGGAGTCAATAGGCCTGCCCATCAGCAAAACCGCGGCTGCCAGGGCTTTTATCTTGTTTGCGCTTGGCTGCATATTTTCCTTGAGCCTGTCCATTCTATGGGCAGAGCAGCAGGGCTGGTTGTATGGGCTGGCTGCACTGGCGGGTGTAATGCAGCTGGCAGGTTTGTTTTATCTGTACAGATCTGTGATACCGGCTAAGGCTGGTGGCTGGAGCGGACTAAAGCCCCTTGTAAAGCAGCTGCTAATCTTTGCTGCACTGGCATTTCTTGCAAAAAATGTACTACAGCTGTTTGCTGCAGTACCAGCGCTGGCCGATATGGCCTTCAGCAACCGTAATTTCATCATTGCATTTCTGCACCTGATTTTCCTGGGCGTGGTTACGCCTGTGCTTTTGGCAGAAGGTTTTCACAGGCGCTGGCTTTATGCATCCACTGCCAGCAGTGTGTTGATTTACCTTTTTCTAATAGCGTTTATTGGCAGCCAGCTGTTGCTTACTACCCTCTACTTTCCGCCGCTCACTGCCTGGGTAGCACCCTGGTATGTAAAAGGCTTGTTTATTTTATCCGGAATGATGTTTTTAATGCTGACGGGTGTTGGCATAACAACGTTATACAGCAGACGCTGAAAGTCTGTAAACATAGCAGGGAATACACCAGGAGCACCGGCAGATTTTAACTACTAAAAATGCCGTGCTGCTAAATCATTTGATATACTTATCAAAACCACCCCTTTTATCTTCTATTTTTCCTTTCGGCATACTTAGGGCAATTAAGGCAATTCCTGATGCCACACCATTCCACATAGCAGCGTTACTGTCAGTTCCCATAACCCAGGGCGCAGCAATAAGCCAGATGCCAAAGAGAATATGAATGAATCTAACAGAACGTGCTACCTCCGACATAGCAATAACGGCAAAGGTAACAATGAGTGCCCCAGCCACATTATTGCTGTTTTCAATAGAACCACTGTAGCCTAACACAGCTGGCGCCGCCACTACCCATAAACCCAATGCCACAATTGCAAACAGGTTCCAGGGCCTGTGTAAAAAGTCCCTGAAGCTTTCTTTGGCAGTATGGCCTATCAGTGTTTCAGGATTTCTTTTTTCTTCTATAGAACCGCCCTCCATTGTTCCACCAAACCACAAGCTTTTCCAGTAAGATGTTTTTCTTACTTTCTTTTCATGGCGCATCATCTGTGCTGTAGCCAATACCTCATCAATGGTAAAAGGAATCATGATGAGGGAGATAGTAGCACTTGTAAGGCATAGGGTGCACCAGTAGCCAACCGACACCGGCTGAAGGATCACCAGTGTAATACTCACCACACCCAGCGGAATAATCATTATGCCGAAAAGAATCACTACCCAGGGCATGGTACGCCAGCGATGGGTGCCGCCGGCGTAGCCAAATAACACGTCAAGAATATAGGAGAATGCGCCCAGTGTTGCATCAGAAACAGGAAAGGAATGGGAGACTTTGGAGGTTAATACCTTCAGGGTGCCATCACCAAAAAAAGGATCCCAAACGGACTCGATATACCCAAGCTGAAAGGCACCCATGTAACGTGCAACAAAAAAGCCAAGCCAGGCAAAAAATATTACCGGTACACGCTGATTCCAAGATGAGGGATTATAACTCCAGCCAGGAGGTACATTAGGGCCTGGCTGTGCGAATAACTTTATTCCCGGTTGCCTGGGGATAATAATGCCGAATACCACCACCAGCGTGCCTATGATGTAATCGGTAAGAAAACCAGCACCCTCTTGTGCCCAGAAGATCATTGGTGCAATAAATAGCCATACACCTAAAAAAACTATACACCATTGTGCCCATAACCTATATGGATTCAAGGCAAGATAGCTTAATACAATCAGCACAAAGCCTGATACAATATCGTTCCAGACCATTGCCGGTACCTTATAGCCAAAAGTGGGAGGGCTTGCAATCAGCCAAAATCCTAAAGCAATGGTACTGTAATAAACCCAGCTTACTTTTCTATGATGCTCCTCATGTGTGTGCTGTTTCTCTTCTGGAAACATCCCCTTTTTTACAAAAAAGAGATTACTAAAAGTAAGTCCCATAGCTGAAAGAATTTATTTTAATTGATTGAGTGGCGGACATCTAAAAAATATTGTTCCAGTAATTCATACCTGCCTGCAGCATTCAGGGCAGGAGTTTATACCCCTGGCATAATGATATACTAAACATTAGAGTAACCGTATCTTAGGTTTTATGTTTCCTCACACCGCTGGCTACGTAGATTTATAACCATACGGTGAGCAAGCTGCAATTTTTAGGACTGACACCAGACTCTGTAACCTGCCTGGTGCTGTCATCTTTGGTTCTGTGTATTATTAGCATGTGCATTACTGTACAGCGTGAGGCTAAAAGAATAGTACCTGGAGCTTTCTGGCTAAGCGACTCTGTTGCCTGATAATTGTTTTTGAACTTTTACCGAATGAAAATAAAAACTAAAATTATTAGCACCGGCTTCGTATCTTTGGCCTGCCTGAAGCGGATTGATTGCCCCTGAAGTAATGTGTAAGTCTCTGAAATGCCGCCTAAACCGAAACGCCTTCCTCCTCCTACACTGCATCACCTTAAGCACTCCCGGCAGCTGCTGGAAGATTTCTTATACCAGTACCTACCACAGCTTAGCAGCCTGGGTGCCATAAGCCGTATTAATGTTTTTTGCTGGTTTAGTGGAAAATGGGGCCTCGCCCCCGATGCCAAAGGAGGTCTGCCCTTTATGGTGCTGGAGGCACTGCGGCAGCAGCGGCAGCATTTACTAACCAACAAATCTACCATTAAACCATTAAGCTTAACCCTTTTTGGCGCAGCTGACGATCTCTTACTGCCGAAGGCCCTGCCACTCCTGCAGGAGCTGAACAACCAGAGCCATACCGCAAGAATAAGCCACCACTTTGCTAACTGGAAGGATAACCTCAAGGAGTTACAGGCACAACTGCAGCGGCAGCCTGCAACAGAACGAAACCTGTTGCTGCTGGACCCGCTGGATGTGCCCATCTCCAGCCTGAAGGAATTGCTGCAGTTACTCCCAAAGCGCCTGGATGTGCTGCTACTTATGCCAACTCCTGCTGTGTTGCTGGCTGGCAAAGGATTACTAAAAAAAGAACCCGCAGAAGCAATGGCTGCCTTATCGGCCTTACTATCGCCACTGCTCCCCCCACCCGCTGAAGAACATGCAGAGGAAAAAACGCTGCCCCTTTTATTTCAGGAGCTAAAGCAGGCCCTGGCAGCAAGCGCCGGCAGATTTGTGATGCATTATCCTGCTGCCGCTCCGGAACAGGCGGTTTACCTGTATGGACTTAGCAATGATGCACTGATGATGGAGAAAATGCTGCTGGCCCGCCAAAGACTTAAGAAAATTTCAGAAAAGAATGTGCAGTCAGGCAATCAGCTTGGCTTGTTTGGTGGTGGCAGTGCTATAGAAGCTGGAGCAGATTTGGCAGCGGCTGAAATAGGCATGTATATTGAGCAAATACTATCCACCGAAGAAGAGCTGGACAACCAGGCGCTCTACACCTTGCTCTTACAACACGAGCTATTGCCGCAGGAGGGCATCCTGGGACTGCAGCTTTTAATTGAGGCCGGAAAGCTGGAGGTACTGAACGAAAAAAAGAAAAAGCTCAAAGCAGCAGGCCCCCTGCCTATTTCTCACACTGCTTCCAAACTTCCTGCCCCATCCTGTTACTTCAGGCTGAAGGGAAAGAGCTAACAGCCTAAAGCCATCTTCTGCCTGCCCTAAACATATAAACCGGGTAAAAGCTGAAAATCAGTTGGTACGGAAGGAGAAATATTTTTGCAGCAGGTAGCTGGTAACCACCACAACGCCCGTGGCAATAACTTTAGATGGTGTGGGGTAAATATTGAGCTGCTCAACCAGGATTTTCAACAGCACATAGTTGAGCAAAAGGTTAATCATTACCACAAAGAAATAACGCACAAGCTGCGTACGGCCCCGTAAAGTAGAGGTAGGAAAGGCCACATTACGCATCATCCAGAATCCCTGGGGAAAGCCAATGCAAAAAGATATGATGAGTGCGCCAATATAAGGGCTGATGGCAAGCCCAAATGGCAGGTAAATAATCTGTTTCTGCAGGATAAAATGATAGCCTACAAAATATGAAAGAATTTCTACCGCGACGTTTACACCACCACATGCCAGAAAGCGGTAGGTCTGGTGGTCGAGGACTGGCTTAAAAATCGGGTAAAAAAGATCTATCAGGTATTGGACTGCAGTTTTCAGGCTCATAATTAAATCGGCAAATAGAGAAGTAGTAGCAAAGCACCCTGAAGCACAAAAGTATTAGATATAGTCGAAAAAATTAAAAATAAACTTCATTAAATAACATTTAAAGTTTTATACAGAATAAATGTTAATGTTCTGGCACCTTACTAACTATCGCTGTATAGCAGAGAAAAAAATCATTCACCAGGTAAGCAACTGGTTTTCAATAGCTTCACAAGCATGTTTTTCAATACAAATTCAATGTGCAGCCACAAACGCTTTTTCAAAAAGCTGGTAAGCGCCCAGGGTACCCTTTAGTGCTTCCTCCTGCTGATCAGGTGTTTGCACCTCCTGCAACAACAGCTGCTTAAACTGGCTCCAGCGGCGGCCTGTGTCGCCCCCATAGCAGCCATAATAATGGAATGGCTGGTAAGGCTGTAGCTGCGGATGCTGATTTAAAGATTTAAGTATAACTACCCCGCCAAGGGTTGCTCCCTCCATTACATACTGCGCACCCAGGGCCTGGTACTTATTTTCCAGCTCCAGATGAGGCAGCGCACCCTTTAATTGTTGCCACACCCGCTCTGGCGCTTCTCCTGCCTGCTCCAGGTCTTTTTCAAGCAGCCGGGTTTTCTGCCGTTCTTCCAGTAAAATTTCCATCTCTGGCAATTCGCCAACTAAACTCTCTAGCTGGCGGTGGGCTGCATAATTGGCACGCAGAAGCTTAAGATATCCATCCGGGCTTAGGCTTCCATCTGCCAGTTTATCGGAGGCTGCTACTTCTTCCAGCCTGTCATGCTGTGCGCGTGTTTCAGCACGTAAACGTTCTACTATGGTTGGATTATCTGGTGTCATACTATTATTTGGAAAGGACAAGGCAGCCAGCACTATCATACGTTAGGCTACCCTCATCCAGCATGAGCCGCACGGTGTGCAGCATAATGTTTTTATTGGCAGCAGAAACCTCCAGTGCTTTTTCAAGCTCGGCGGGACTTAAAGCTTTTATGGTAATTGCATTGCGGATCTGCTGACGATAACGAAAAATCTTACCATCCTGTGCATCATCGCCCTTTTGCTGCAAACACACATCACAAATGCCGCACTTTTCATAGTCCCATTCTCCAAAGTAATCGAGCAAAAAACGGGTGCGGCACAGATGCTCCTGCTTTACATAATCGATTACGGCTTCTGCTTTTTCCAAGCATACCTCTTTACGCTCCCGCAGTTGTTTAAGTTGCAGCGGAAGCTTGGCAGCATCGTGGCGGGGGGTCAGGAAGGTAAGCTGGGGTTTATCGCGCTGTGGCTCATAGGCAATCACTTCCATTTTCTGCATCATTTCCAGCTTTTGCCTGATGCCGTTCACGGAATCTTTTGTCTGCCGGGCAAGTTCATTTTCGGATATGCGGGTATAGCCGGCAAAGATCTCCCCACCGTAAATGCGCAGGAGTGCTTTCAGCAAGGGCTCCAGTGATACGTTTGCAATCTGAAAGGCATAGAGCTCCTGGTGCTGCAGCAACACATGCAGTCGTGAGGGTGCATAGAAGCCCTCGCTAAGCTGCAGAAAGCCCTGCTCCTCCAGCTTCTTTAGGGCATGCCAGGTTTGGTTTGCATCCAGGGAATAGGTGCGACAAAAATCATCGAGCTCAAAATCGTAAGAAGAAAGCTGGCTGCTGCCAATGGCCAGTTTGTAATAGTTTGCCAGCGCCTGGTATACATGCCGCATTACCTCAGGCTCCGGAAATTCGCGTAAAATGCGCTCCCGCAGCCCGCTTACATCCTGTTCATCTACCAGCACAACGGCATAGGCTTTTTTACCATCGCGGCCGGCACGTCCCCCCTCCTGGTAGTATGCTTCCAGCGTATCAGGAAGCCCCAGGTGTACCACCAGCCGCACATCGGGCTTGTCGATGCCCATGCCAAATGCATTGGTGGCTACTACCACCCGCAGGCGGCTCTGCATCCAGGCATCCTGCCGGCGAACACGCTCCTCGTGCAGCAGTCCGGCATGGTAATGGTCGGCACTTACACCATACTGCCTAAGCGTTTTGGCCACCAGCTGCGTCTGCTTGCGGCTGCGCAGGTAAATAACTGCCGTACCGGGTACTTTCTTCAGTATCTCCAGCAGTTTTGCCGGTTTATTTTCTTCCCAGCGTACGCTGTAGGAGAGGTTTTCGCGGGCAAAGCTTTTCTGAAACAGGGTACTGCCTGGCCTAAAGGCAAGTTTCTCCTGAATATCCTTAGCCACAGTTTTTGTAGCAGTGGCAGTTAGGGCAATGCAGGGAACATCCGGGATCAGCTTTCTGAACTCCGCTATCTGCATATAAGCAGGCCTGAAATCATAGCCCCACTGGGAGATGCAGTGTGCTTCGTCTACAGCCAGCAGGTTTACCTTCATCTTCTTTACCCGCTCCTGTAGCAGCTCGGTCTGGAGACGCTCAGGAGAGAGGTAGAGGAATTTCGGGGAGCCATAGACGCAATTATCAAGTGCCACATCGATCTCCCGCTTGCTCATGCCGGAATAAACAGCTTCGGCAGGTATGCCCCGGGCTTTCAGGTGCTCAACCTGATCTTTCATGAGGGCGATCAGGGGTGTAATGACTAGGCAAATGCCCTCCTGCACCAGGGCTGGCACCTGAAAACAAAGCGACTTACCACCACCGGTGGGCATGAGTGCCAGCACATCTTTTTTCTGCAGCACAGCACCAATAATATCCTCCTGCAGGGGCCGAAACTCCCTGTAGCCCCAGTATTGGTAGAGTACAGACTGTGCAGATTGCATCATCGAAAGAAGATAATTCTGCTAAAGATATCTTAAAATTGTGTGTGACTCAACATCCTAAACATGACAGACGCCCAACTTGCTTACCTGATTCTGCGCCTTGGCACCGGTATTAACTTTTTGCTGCATGGCCTGGTACGCCTGCCGAAATTATCTGCCTTTGCTACTGGCCTCGCCAAGGGTTTTCAGGATACATGGCTGTCCGAATCCATTGCCAAAGTCTTTGCCTACTGCCTGCCTTTTGCCGAGACAACGGTAGGCTTGCTGTTATTGATAGGTTTGTTTACCCGCTGGGCAGCCTTTGGCGCAGGTCTTATCATTGTAGCACTTTTATTTGGCACATGCCTCAAAGAAGACTGGGCAACAGCAGGCTTGCAAATGACTTACCTGCTGGTGATTTACTTCCTGATTGCCCACCGCAGCAATAATGCTTTTGCGCTGGACAAGCGGCATAACAGCTAAGGCAGCACTAAGGGGGCAACGAAAGTTTATTTCTTATGCCGGGCCTCCAATACGCCTATTACCTCATCCAGCTCAATGCCTTTGGCTTCTAGCAGGATCAGGTAATGGAAGAGCAGGTCGGCGGCTTCGCCCAGGAAAAGATCTTTATTATTGTCTTTTGCTTCGATTACCAGTTCTACGGCCTCTTCGCCTACTTTCTGGGCTACTTTGTTGATGCCTTTTAAAAAAAGGCTGGTGGTGTATGATTTTTCAGATGGGTTTTGCTTCCGGTCTTTAATGATACCGCGCAGATGGTCGATGAAGCCGGTACGGCTGCTGTTTTGTTCATCAAAACAGGTATCAGCACCGGTGTGGCATACAGGGCCAATTGGCCGGGCTTTGATAAGGAGAGTATCTTTGTCGCAGTCGATGCTGATATTTTCCACTTCCAGAAAATTACCCGAGGTTTCTCCTTTGGTCCAGAGCCTTTCTTTGCTGCGGCTCCAGAATGTTACCCGTCCCTCCTGCTGAGTTTTCTGCAGGGCCTCCTGGTTCATAAAACCTAACATCAGTACTTTCTGGCTTACAGCATCCTGCACAATGGCAGGAATCAGTCCGCTGGTTTTATTAAAATCTGGCTGAATGGAATCTTGGGTCATGCGTATTAAATGTGGTTTTTAATTTTTAACACTTGTAAAGCGCTTAGGACATTCGACCTAATTGGAAAATTGTTGATTTAAAGATTATCAATAGAGTTTTAGCACAACTGTACTATAGACTTAATTTATTAAATCCTTTGAACTTATGCTAATCGCATGGGTAGCCCATGCTCCCGCAGGTACATCTTTAAGTCTGGTATAGCAATTTCTTTAAAGTGAAAAATAGAGGCCGCCAAAGCAGCATCGGCTTTGCCGGTACTAAACACATCTTTAAAATGCTGCATATTACCTGCCCCACCAGATGCAATAACAGGTATAGGCAGGCTGCCGGAGAGCTTAGCTGTTAGGCTATTGGCGAATCCGGCTTTGGTGCCGTCATGATCCATAGAAGTGAGCAGGATTTCGCCTGCACCCCGCTCTACTATCTCCCTTGCCCAGGCTTCGGTTTCCAGCGCTGTTGGGGTGCGGCCCCCGTGGGTGTGTACAATATTTTTAATGCCTACACTCCTGGTATCAATGGCTACCACCACACACTGGCTGCCAAACTCCTGCGCCAGTTCATCGATCAGCCCTGGATTTTTAACAGCAGAAGAATTGATGGATATTTTATCCGCTCCTGCATGCAACAGTACTGATACGTCTTCCAGAGAAGAAATGCCACCGCCTACGGTAAAGGGAATGTTGATCACCGATGCTACATTCTTTACAAGTTCGGCCAGGGTTTTACGTTTTTCTACGGTAGCCGTAATGTCCAGAAATACCAGCTCATCGGCTCCCTGCTCGGCATAAAGTGCTGCCAGCTCTACAGGATCGCCTGCATCGCGCAGCTCCACAAAATTTACACCTTTTACGGTTTTGCCATCCTTTATGTCCAGGCAGGGGACTATTCGTTTGGTAAGCATTGGTTTAGGTATGGGGTATCAGGTATGGGGTATGAGGTTCGGCAGTGCTGTGCGCTACCTACGGACTTTTATTGACGTTTAGCATGTATTTATTTCCAGAATCAGAGTCTAATACCTATTGCCTTTCTCAAACTCCACTAATTCTTCAACAGTCACCCTGTCTTCATAAATGGCCTTTCCCACTATGCAGCCCCAGCAGCCTAGATCGCGGAGCTGGTGCAGGTCGTCCATGGTAGCAACACCGCCGCTGGCAATAAGGTGCAATTGGGGGAATTCAGCCAAAATTTCTTTGTAAAGCTGAAAAGAAGGTCCCTGCAGCAGGCCATCTTTGCTCACATCGGTACATATCACATAGCGCACACCCTGATTAGTAAACTTCTTCAGGAAAGGCATGAGCTCTATGCCCCCACCCTCCTGCCAGCCGCCAATGGCAATTTCGCGTCCGCGCACATCGGCCCCTAAAATAATGCGCTCCGGCCCCTGCTCCTCAAGCCAGCGCTCAAAGACCTGGGGTTGCCGTACTGCTATGCTACCCCCGGTTACCTGCTTTGCCCCTGCCTTAAATGCAGCCTGCAAATCCTCATCTGACTGTACGCCTCCTCCAAAATCTACATGCAGGCCCGTTTGTGCTGCAATACGCTCCAAAACTGGCAGGTTAATAATCTTTTTCTGTTTGGCGCCGTCAAGGTCCACCAGGTGCAGGCGTTTCAGCCCTGCTTCCTCGTATTGCGTGGCAACTGCCAGTGGATCGCTGTTGTATTCTTTTACCTGTCCGTAATCGCCCTGGGTAAGGCGAACACATTTGCCTCCGATCAGGTCTATGGCTGGAATGATGTGCATAGTTTTAGGTTTGGGGTGTGAGGTATGGGGTATGAGCTTCGGGCTAGATCACTCAATCGTGATGCTAAAATAGGAGCTATATTATTCATAACGCAAAGTTTAAGCAGCGGCCAAGCTCATACCCCACACCTCATAGCTTGATAAAATTCTCCAGTATCTTCTCTCCTGTTTTGCCACTCTTTTCGGGGTGGGCCTGCAAAGCATAGAAGTTATTTTTGTGCAGGGCAGCACTGTAGGGTATGCCGTAGTCGGTTGTGCCAATCGTAGATCTATTTAGCTCTGCATAGTAGCTGTGCACATAGTAAAGGTAGCTTTCTTCGGGCAGGTCCTTAAAAAGTGGATGATCATAAGGCTGCAGTTGGTTCCAACCCATGTGAGGCACCTTAAGGCCATGGTTGAACCGGCGCACATCCACATCAAAAATGCCCATGCAGAGGGTATCCCCCTCTTCGGAATGCCGGCACATGAGCTGCAGGCCCAGGCAAACACCCAATACAGGCTGATTGAGGGTGGGCAGCAGCTTATCCAGGTTTCGTTCCTTCAGGTACCGCATAGCGGTGCTGGCCTCTCCCACTCCGGGAAAAATTACTTTATCTGCCGATCTGAGGGTATCTGCATCATCACTAATGCAGGGTTCTATACCTAAGCGCTGCAGGGCATAGGTAACAGAGCGGATATTGCCGGCATTATATTTTACTATAGCTACATTCATTTGCTTGGTACATGGGAACAGCCGGCAGGTGCCGGCTGTTCTATGGGCTACTTACGACAAAGATATAACAGTTCCTTTCTTAATCCGCTTTGCCAGCTCTTCTTCTATCTGTGGAATAGAGGCATAAAGTGCTTCGTAAGAATCTACTACATAATAGATCTCCTGGAATGTATTCTTACGGTATGGTGTATCCAGAATTCTGGCCACATCATAGGGCCGGCGCTCCGGCTTGTCGCTTAGTGAATAGAGAGTTTCTCCAGCAGACGAAAGAATGCCTGCCCCATAAATGCGCAAACCGCCCTCTTCCTGAATCAGGCCAAACTCAATGGTAAACCAGTAAATGCGGCTAAGCAGCTCAATGGCCCAGGCATCGTCGATATGGCGCAGCGCAATTTTACTTATGGCCTGCAAAAAGTCTACAAAAGGCTGATTGGTGAGAAGGGGCACATGCGCAAATACATCATGGAACATATCGGGCTCCTCCAGGTAATCGAGCTGTGCCATTTTACGCAACCAGGTAGTGGCCGGAAATTTTTTATCAGACAGCAGCTTAAAGAACAGATCATCGGCTACAATACCCGGCACCACAGTCAGTTCCCAGCCGGTATAGCTGCTTAAGAGCGGATTGGTTTCCTCAAATTCAGGAATACGATCTGCCGTGAACTGTATCCGCTTCAGGCCTTCCATAAACTCTGAAGTAGCGCGGCCGGGCAGGTTCTTGATCTGACGCTCAAAAAGAATCTTCCAGACGGCGAAGTCTTCTGAGGTGTAATTGCTGTACTGCTGCAGTGACATATTTTTTCTGGTTTGGTATAAAATAAAAAAACCCGTTCCGGGGCTCCGGAACGGGTTGTTGTATGGTTATTTTTTACTTGCTTATCCTAAAGCACATACACAACTATTACCGAAGCCTAAGTTCTTGGGCAGATGATAATAGGTATGGTAATATGCTGCGAATTGAATCATGTTGCTCAAATATACGGGCTCTGCTTAAAAAAGCTACAACTGCTGCTGATTTTTTTTATAAAAATCAGTAAAAGCGGCCTGCCGGGTGACAGGCCGCTAAACAAGGGGATTTTATGAGACGGAGATTAGCTAACTACAATAAGCTGATGCCTGACCCGGCACAGGTACCCAGGGTTTCATCAGACCAGAGGCTGGCCTGCACCTCACCAATGTGCCTTCTGCCCAGCAGGAACATACACATCCGGGACTGGCCAATGCCGCCACCCATGGTTTGTGGCAGTTTTCCTGCCAGCAGGGCCGAATGGAAAGCCAGGGTGCTTCTTTCGGGGCAGCCGGCAATATCAAGCTGGCGTTTAAGGGTTAATGGATCTACACGTATGCCCATAGAAGATAGCTCAAATGCCCTGCCCAGTACTGCGTTCCACACCAGGATATCACCGTTCAGTCCTTTATAGCTTTCTACACTTGGGCTGCTCCAGTCATCATAATCAGGAGCGCGGCCATCGTGGGGCTCACCGCCTTCTAATGCACCACCAATGCCAATGACAAAAACGGCACCCAGGGCTTCTGTGATCCTATCTTCGCGCTGCTTAGGCGTAAGGTCTGGGTATTTGGCTTTAAGCTCTTCCGAATGGATAAAGGTGATTTCTTCGGGTAGTTGTGGTACAGCTACCGCCAGTTCGGCACGCAGGGTTTCAGCTGTTGCTTTTATAGCTGAGTAAATGGAGCGGACGGTTGTTTTAAGCGTTTCCAACTTACGATCGGCCGGGTCTATCACTTTTTCCCAATCCCACTGGTCTACGTAGAGCGAGTGCAGGGGGCTAAGCTCTTCATCGGCGCGAATGGCCCGCATATCAGTAAGTATACCCTCTCCAGGCTGCAGCCCCAGCTGGCCGAGCTTCATTCTTTTCCATTTTGCTAATGAATGTACTACTTCTACCGTGCAACCACCCAGGGCAGGCGCTGTAAAGCTAACGGCTCTTTCGGTACCGTTCAGGTCGTCGTTAATGCCTGTGCCTTTTTTCACAAACATGGGCGCCGTTACCTTGTAAAGACTCAGGTGTTTGGATAGCTGCGATGCAAATTCGGTTTTTACCAGCTCAATGCCTCTTTCCAGCGCAAGCGGGCTAAGGGTAGTTGGTTGCACGTCGGTGGTAGTTGCAGAATAGGTTTTCATTAGTTTTTATTTGTTTTAGGTTAGTAAGTTTGTTGTAGGTGTAAAAAAAAGCCCTCTACCGCAAGGTGAGAGGGCTCTGTTCTGTATGGATATGACAGGTCCGGCTCACCCTTTCGGGAGATAATTATTATTCCAATTATTATTGATGCCGGGCTGGTACATGTGTTTGCTGATTATTTAAAGTTTTGCAATTACTGAAGTATGGCTAACAAAAAAGCCTTCCCTGGTTGAGGAAGGCTTTGCTGATATGTTTATCCTATGGATTCAGATATATGGTATCAACAATAACCTTCCCGGGCCTGATTATTATCCAGGCAATTATTAAAAAGGATATTATTGATTTGGTAACGCATTTGCTTGTTCTTTCAATTATTAACACCAAGTTATGCTAATCATTACGAATTAGCAAAATAAAGTTTAGATAATTTCTTTAATTTTTTTTCTGATGATGGTTTGGGTACGATCCGGACCAGTGCTGATAATGTTGATGGGCACCCCAACTTCCTGCTCCAGGTAGCTCACATAATCCAGTAAAGCCTGTGGCAGATCATTATATTGTGTAATGCCTTTCAAGCTCTGGTTCCATCCCGGCAGGGTTTTGTACACAGGCGTAACCGCTACTGCATCCATATCATAGGGCAGTTCTTCTGATGTGGTGCCATCGGGCAGCTTATAGTGCGTACAAACTTTTATCTCATCAAAAATATTGAGCACATCGGCTTTCATCATAAAAAGCTGTGTAACACCATTGAGCATAATGGCATAGCGCAGGGCGGGCAGGTCCATCCAGCCGCAACGGCGGGGGCGTCCGGTGGTAGAGCCAAACTCATTTCCTTCTTTACGCATGCGCTCGCCGGTTTCGTCGTGCAGCTCCGTCGGGAAGGGTCCGCTACCCACTCGGGTGCAATAGGCCTTGAAAATACCATAAACCTCACCAATCGTAGCCGGCGCAATACCCAGGCCTGTGCAGGCTCCTGCCGCCATGGTATTAGAGGAGGTTACATAGGGATAGCTGCCAAAATCAATATCCAGCAAAGAACCCTGTGCACCTTCGGCCAGAATGCCTTTACCTTCATTTATGTATTTATTGATGAGATACTCGGTATCGGCAAATTCGCACTGCCTGATGTATTCAATAGCCTCAAAAAAGGCTGCTTCGGCTTCGGCCAGCTCTACGGGCTCGTTGTAGAAAGCCAGCACATTCATATGCTTGTCGCGCAGTGTTTCGTAGCGTTTCTGAAAATCAGGCAACAGCAGATCTCCTATCCTGAGGCCCTGGCGGGCAATTTTATCAGCATAGGTTGGCCCAATGCCTTTAAGGGTAGATCCAATCTTGCTCACGCCTTTTGCTTTTTCAGAAGCAGCATCCATCAGGCGGTGCGTAGGCAAGATAAGCTGTGCCTTTTTTGAGATGATAAGATTTTTGCAGGCATCGATGCCGTATTTTTTCAGCCCTTCAATTTCCCTTCGCAACACTACAACATCCAGCACCACACCATTACCAATGATGTTAATGATATCGGGGCGGAATATACCGGAAGGAATCTGGTGCAATACATGCTTGATGCCGTCAAACTCAAGGGTATGGCCGGCATTGGGCCCACCCTGAAAACGGGCAACCACCTTATATTCGGGCGCCAGAAAATCTACTACTTTACCTTTGCCTTCGTCGCCCCATTGAAGGCCAAGCAATACATCTATCTTCATGATTATAAAAGGACAAGCGTTCTTTGCCCAAATTAATGTTTCTTATCTCGGGCAAACGTTCTTTGCTGCGGGCAAAGGTAACTGTTTAATGGAGTAAGGCAAACAGCCTCTCCTGATTAATTAACCGGCTCAGCAGCTGGTTCTTTACGATTTTCGCAATTTTCCCTGATACAATTCCCGTACAGGATCAGCGAATGGTGTAAAATTTTAAAACCGAGCATTTCGCCGGCCATCTTCTGGATATTATAAATACGAGGGTCGCAAAACTCCAGCACACGGCTGCAATCGGTACAAATAAGGTGGTCGTGCTGCTTAAAGCCATAGCTCTTCTCGTACTGCGACTGGCTTTGCCCAAACTGATGTTTAGTTACCAAATCACACTCCACCAGTAAGTCCAGTGTATTATATACCGTTGCGCGGCTTACGCGGTAATTTTTATTTTTCATGCTGATGTACAGCGACTCAACATCAAAATGCCCTTCACGCGAATAGATCTCTTCCAGAATAGCAAAACGCTCGGGTGTTTTCCTTAAGGTTTTACTCTCCAGGTAGGCGGTAAAGATCTTTCGTACTTTCTCAAATACCTCTTGGTTTAGCGCCATAATAATACTGTATGTTAAGCCAGGAGTCCGGATCGGGAGCAATTGTTAGCCGTAGCGGCAAAAGCTTTGCCCTATCGTTCTTTATCCTGATTCTTAATTCTTTTTTACTGATTGTAAATCAATTAAATCTAAAAGCCCTGTTGATGCCCTCCACCTTTTCCAGCTTCTTGATGAGCAGATCCAGATGGCGGGTATCATTTACATATAAACGAATTGTTCCCTCAAATATACCATCTTCTGTTTCAATAGACACGGACTGCATGTTTACATGCAGCTCATCGGAGATAATTTTGGTAATATCGTTGATAAGCCCCACCCTGTCGGTGCCATCAATCTTGAGCCCGGCCAGAAAAGCAATCTTTTGCCTGCTTGTCCATTTGGCTTTTACCACCCGGTAACCATAGTTAGAGAGCAGCTCTACTGCATTGGGGCAGGTTACGCGGTGTATTTTAATACCTTCATTTACGGTCACAAAGCCAAACACATCATCGCCCGGTATAGGACTACAGCAGCGCGAGAGTTTGTAATCCACCACGTTCATGTCTTCGCCAATGAGCAGGTAATCCTGTTCCGGACTTTTTACCTTTTTAATTTCCTGCTCAAAAGTGCGCGCATCCTGAATTTCGGGCTTTTTGAGCTGCTTGCGCTCATCCCTGAACTCGCGGAAGCGCTTTACATCTTTAGGGTCTATTTGCCCGGTACCTACTTTATAGTAAAACTCAAGGGGTGTTTTACAATCGAAGAAAGCCCGCAGCTGGTTAATAATTTCGTGGTTAGGCTGCAGCTTCATCTGCTTTAGCTTACGCTCTACAATCTCGCGTCCGTCAATGGCCGCCGATTTCTTATCTTCCTTCAGGCATTCCTTTATTCTGGCAATGGCCTTGGAGCTTACCACAAACCGCAGCCAGTCTTCGTTGGGCTTCTGCTTATCCGATGTCAGTATTTCTACCTGGTCGCCATTTTTCAGCGCATGGTTGAGCGGCACCAGGCGCTGGTTTACTTTAGCACCAATGCAGTGGGCACCTATTTCAGTATGAATATCGAAGGCAAAATCAAGCGCAGTGGCCCCTATGGGCAGGGTTTTAAGCTCTCCCTTGGGTGTAAATACAAATACTTCTTCCTGAAAAAGATTGGAGCGGAAGTCATCCACAAATTCAATGGCAGAGGTATCGGAAGCTTCCAGCATTTCGCGCACCCTGGAAATCCACATCTCCAATCCCATTTCTTTGCTCTGAACACTTTTATGCTCTTTGTACTTCCAGTGGGCAGCATAGCCTTTTTCAGCAATTTCGTCCATGCGGCTGGTGCGGATCTGTACCTCCACCCATGAGCCGGTGCTGCTCATAACGGTGGTGTGCAAGCTCTCATAGCCATTTGCCTTTGGCGTGCTGATCCAGTCGCGCAGGCGATCGGGATTAGGCTTGTAAAAGTCGGTAACCACAGAATATACCTGCCAGCAGGCAGCTTTTTCCTGCTCATCATCGGCATCTACAATTACCCGGATGGCGAAAAGGTCGTACACTTCTTCAAAAGGAATATTTTGCTTGCGCATCTTATTCCAGATAGAATAGATGCTCTTAGGCCTGCCTTTTATCACAAAGTGCAGCCCAAACCTGCGCAGTTCATCCTCTATCGGTTTGGTAAACTGGCGTATAAATTTTGTGCGGGCTGCCCTGGTGGTACTAATCTTACGGGCAATTTCACGGTAGGTGGTTGACTCGGTGTACTTCAGATACAAGTCTTCCAGCTCACTCTTAATCGCATACAAGCCCAGGCGGTGCGCCAGGGGTGCATAGAGGTACATGGTTTCGGAGGCAATCTTAAGCTGCTTGTGCCGGGGCATGCTGTCGAGGGTGCGCATGTTGTGCAGGCGGTCGGCCAGCTTAATCAGGATTACACGTACATCTTCTGAAAGTGTAAGCAGCATTTTGCGGAAGTTCTCAGCCTGCTGCGAGCTGCCATGCTCAAAAACGCCACTTATTTTGGTAAGGCCATCAATAATACGGGCAACCCTGGGGCCAAAATCACGATGAATATCCTCCAGTTCCAGCTCTGTATCTTCTACCACATCGTGCAGCAGTGCAGCCACAATAGAGGTTGTACCAAGACCTATTTCATCAACACATATCTGGGCTACTGCCAGGGGATGGTAAATGTAGGGTTCTCCCGACTTGCGCCGCATTTCGCGGTGCGCCTCGCTGGATGTATGAAAAGCTTTTTTGATGATCTTGGCATCACCGTCCTTCAAAAAAGGCTTGGCATGCCGCAACAGCTTTCGGTACCTACGTATTATTTCTTGTTTCTCAGCTTCTAGATCTATGGTTACCATTTATCGTGCTCCCTATCTGCTCTCAATAACAACCCTGAAAGAAAGGAAAAAAATCCTGAAAATTTGTTGCTGTAAATTATGGATCATTTAAAATTATATACTTACCTTTGCCTACCAATTCAATAACGCGGATGTGGCGAAATTGGTAGACGCACTAGACTTAGGATCTAGCGCCGCAAGGCATGGGGGTTCGAGTCCCTCCATCCGCACTAATTCGAACCCCCGATTATGACTACCACATCATAGTTGGGGGTTTTGTATTTTGTTCCACCCTATTAAGGTTTCGAGCTTTGGACATTCAGTTAGAAAAGAAAAACCCTACCGAGGCTTCCATTAAAATTACTTTAAGCGAAGCGGATTACCAACCTAAGGTAGAAGAAAAAATCCGGGATTACAGAAAGAAAGCACAGATAAAAGGATTTCGTCCTGGTAAAGTGCCGGATAGTCTTATTCGTAAAATGTATGGCAAGGCCGTTCTGGTTGATGAAGTTAACCACGCCTTAAGCCACGCCCTGCAGGATTACCTGCGTGATAATAAGATTAATGTGCTGGGTGAACCCCTGCCCCAGCGTAAAGATGCAGATGCCATTGACTGGGACAAGCAGAAAGAGTTTACTTTTACCTACGATATTGGCATGGCCGGTGATTTCAGCGTAAAGCTGGATGAGGTAAAAGTTACCCGTTATGCTGTGGATGTGAATGATGCCCTGATGGCTGAAACCATCGAGAACATTCGTACCCAGCCCCAGCTAGGCAATTCTGTTGAGGTAGATGAGTACCAGGAAGGCGACCTGGTGAGCGGTGAGCTAAAGGCCGAAGAGGGCGACTTTTCACACAATGGCCTGCTGGCACCAAACGACCTCAGCGATGAAACAAAGAAACTTTTCAAAGGCCTTAAGAAAGGCGATTCTGTTTCTTTCGACATCAAAGAAGCTTTTACCAACCCAACTGCGCTGGCAACTGCCACAGGCTTAAGCTCCGAAGAGGCCGAAAAGCTGGAAGGTGATTTTACCTTTACGGTAGAAAAAATTAACCGCAACGAGCCTGCCGAGCTAAACCAGGAGCTTTTCGATAAAGTATTTGGCCCGGGTGTAATAACTTCTGAGGAGGAGTTCCGCACAAAAGTACGCGAGACCATTGCCGAAAATTACGAGCGTGAGTCTGAGCGGCTTACTAATACAAAAATTCGTGAAGAGCTGCTTTCTAACACTGATATTGAGCTGCCTGACGAATTCCTGAAAAACTGGCTGAAAGCCACCAATGAAAAGGTGAGCGACGAAGACCTGGAGAAAGAGTATCCTATTTTTGCCCGTGACCTGCGCTGGTCGCTTATCCAGAATAAGCTGGCCGAAGAAAACGAGGTAAAGGTAGATCCTAAAGATGTTGTGGAAAATGTAAAAGAAGGCATCCGCCAGCAGTTCAAGTCTTATGGCATGGGCGATGAGATGGAGGATATGCTGGACAACTATGCCACCAACTACCTGCAGGATAAAGAAGGACAAAATTATATGCAGGTGTACAACAAACTCCGCCACGACAAAGTGATGGAAGTTGTGCGCCAGAAGGTACAACTGGAAGAAAATACGGTTACGGCCGACGAATTCAGAAACCAGTTGCAGTAAACTAAACGCTCAAAAGAGCGGTTATTAGAAAAGTCCTTTTAACAAAGGACTTTTTCTTTATTTTTGTACACTACCATTTAACCCGCACCTGACATGTTAAATAAAGACGAATTCAGAAAATATGCCATACAAGGCAGGGGTATCAGCGGATCAGCCATCGACAGCTATTTTAAGCATGTTGAACTGATGCAGCCACAGGGCATGACCCGTTCCGTAATTGAGGAACGCCCTACTAACTTCCGTGAAATTGACGTTTTTTCACGCCTGATGATGGACCGCATCATCTTTCTAGGAACCCAGGTAGATGACCTGATTGCCAACGTAATCACGGCACAGCTGCTGTTCCTGGAGTCTGCCGATCCTAAAAAAGACGTATTGCTCTACATAAACAGCCCTGGTGGTTCTGTATATGCCGGTTTAGGTATTTACGACACCATGCAGTACATTACGCCTGATGTATCTACTATCTGCACCGGCCTGGCTGCCTCTATGGGCGCTGTGCTTTTAGCTGGTGGCGCTGCCCGCAAGCGTTCTTCGCTTCCTCACGCCCGTATCATGATTCACCAGCCGCTGGGTGGTGCACAGGGACAGGCTTCTGATATTGAAATTACTGCCCGCCAGATTCTGCAGCTTAAGAAAGAACTTTACGAAATCTTAGCTCAGCACTCAGGTAAATCGTATGAACAAATAGAGAAAGACTCTGATCGCGATTACTGGATGCGTGCAGAGGAGGCTAAAGAATATGGCCTTATTGACGAAGTACTGGTTCGTGAAAAAAAGAAAGATTAACTTAGTAGAATAGGTTAAAAAATTTAGGGAGAAAAGAAGGGATTTTATGGCGCAGGTAACCTGTTCATTTTGCGGTAGGAGCAAAAAAGATGTGGATCTGATGATTTCCGGCATCCATGCTCATATATGCGACAAATGTATTACCCAGGCAAATCAGATCCTGACCGAGGAGCTGAAAACCAAAAATAAAGAAAGTCTGCCGGAGTTTAAGCTGATTAAACCCACAGACATGAAAAAGCACCTCGACCAGTATGTGGTTGGGCAGGACGAAGCCAAAAAGATTCTGTCTGTAGCGGTGTACAATCACTTTAAGCGTGTACTGCAGAAAAAGCGGTCTAAGAATGATGATATCATTATCGAGAAATCGAATATCATTATGGTGGGCGAAACCGGTACTGGTAAAACCTACCTTGCCCGCTCACTGGCCAAAATTCTGGAAGTGCCGTTTTGCATTGCCGATGCTACCGTGCTTACCGAAGCCGGCTATGTAGGCGAAGATGTGGAAAGCATCCTGACGCGCCTGCTGCAGTCAGCCGATTATAAAGTGGAAGCTGCCGAGCGTGGCATTGTTTATATCGACGAGATCGATAAAATTGCCCGCAAGTCTGACAACCCCTCTATTACCCGCGATGTTAGCGGCGAGGGCGTTCAGCAGGGCCTGCTGAAGCTGCTGGAAGGTTCTGTGGTTAACGTACCACCCCAGGGTGGCCGTAAGCACCCCGACCAGAAGATGATCTCTATCAATACAGAGAATATTCTCTTTATTTGCGGAGGCGCTTTCGATGGTGTGCACCGCATCATTGGCAACCGCCTGAATACCCGTCAGCTTGGCTTTGCAAATGTAGACCAGATGCTGGACCGTACCAGCATTGACGAAAACAACCTGCTGCAGTATGTTACTTCACAGGACCTGAAATCATTCGGTCTGATACCTGAATTACTGGGTCGTTTGCCAATCGTTACCTATCTGAATCCGCTGGATGCCGAAACGCTGAAGCGTATTCTTACCGAGCCTAAAAATGCGCTGGTGCGTCAGTACCAGAAGCTGTTTGACATGGAAGAGATCAAGCTGTCGTTTACCGATGATGCGCTTGACTACATTGTTGAAAAGGCAATGGAAAACAAACTTGGCGCCCGTGGCCTGCGCTCTATCTGCGAAAGCATTATAACCGATGCCATGTATGAGCTGCCATCGGAAAAAGACGTAAACGAGTTTATGGTAACGCGTGAGTACGCAGAAGAAAAAATCGAAAAATCAAAATTCAAAAAGCTGAAGGTCGCCTGATAAGGCCGCCTGATGATTATAAAAAAATACCCCGGCCTGCTGGTCGGGGTATTTTTTTGTCTTAGAACGGCGATTACTTCTTCAAATAGGCTACCATCAGGCGGGCGGTGCGTTCTGAGGCGGCTTCTTCGCCCATCGATGTTTTTAGCTTTTCGTAGCCTTGCAGCTGGCGTGAACGGTCTTCGCCTTTTGGTAATATTTTCTTTAGCTCGTCCTGCAGGCTGTGTTCTGAAAAATCATCCTGGATCAGCTCGCGTACCAGACCCTCGCCTGCAACCAGGTTTACCAGGCTGATGTAGGGTACGGTTACAATTCTTTTGGCTATCTGATAGGTAAGCCAGCTGGTTTTATAGCAGACTACCTGCGGTACTTCAAAGAGAGCTGTTTCCAGAGTAGCAGTACCCGAGGCTACCACCGCTGCCGTTGCGTGGCTAAGCAGCTCGTAGGTCTGGTCGTAGACGATGTGCACCTGTGGAAAATTTTCGGCTGCTGCGTACATCACCCCCGGCAGAGAGGTAAGTCCGGCCACCACAAAGGTATAATCCGGAAAATCTTTACTTACCGGCAGCATTACCTGCAGCAGGCTTAGCACCTCCTGCTTACGGCTGCCCGGCAAGAGGGCAATGATTGGCTTTTTGGGCAGCTGGTTCTGCTCGTAAAAGGCAATGTTAGGTTTAAAGTCACGAATCGCATCCAGGAGCGGGTTTCCCACAAAGTCTACCTCCATGCCCCAGCGGGAATAAAACTCCTGCTCAAAAGGCATGATCACAAACATACGGTCAACGTACTTTTTTATCTTGAGCGCGCGTTTCTGATTCCAGGCCCAGACTTTAGGAGATATGTAGTAAAAGACCTTGAAGCCCTGCCGCTTAGCCCATTTGGCCATTCTTAAGTTAAAACCTGCGTAGTCGATCATAATGATCACATCAGGCCTGAACTTGAGTATTTCCTCCTTGCATTTGCGGAACAGGCCCATAATAGCCGGCAGGTTGCCCACCACTTCAGCAAAGCCCATAAAGGCCATTTGCTCGTAATTTACCAGCACCTGCATACCAGCATCGGCCATATAATTACCTCCAAAACCACGACAATTGGCAGCAGGATCCTCCTTCCGGAGTTCCTTCACCAGGTTTCCTCCGTGCAAATCTCCGGAGCGCTCTCCGGCAATCAGGAAATACTTCATATCAAACTCAATGTACAATCAACAATGTACAGAATGATAGGTAAATGTGCTAATGGATTGTTGTGCTAATGTGCTCATGAGGCCGCAGAATGTCAGCCGGCCCTGAAAACATAGTGCGTGTTGCGGACTACGCGTCTCGGACTACTCGTCTCCGACTGCGCGTCTCGGACTGCGCGTCTCGGACTACGCTTCCCGAACTGCACGCCCCTTAGATGACTGGTAATATGTATAAAGCAGGAACTGAAAAGAGACTTCAGCTTTCTTCGTCACTATACAATATACCTTGTACTATATACAGAATATCATTCCTCGCCAAAGTACTCTACATAGTTGCGGGGCGTTTCGTAGAGGCGCAGGCTGTATAATCTGCCGTATGGCGACAGGTCTGTAACTGGTTTTTCAAGAATCTTCCAGATCTCTACAATCAGGTTTTCACAGCTTGCCATCTTACCCTGCATGAAATCAACATCTTCATTCAGATTTTTATGATCAAGCTTATCTATTACGCGCTCGCGGATGAGGGTACTTAGCTTTTTAAGATCTACTACAAAGCCAGTTTCAGGATCGGGCTTACCTTTTACGGTTACGATCAGTTCAAAATTATGGCCGTGCCAGTTAGCATTAGCGCATGGCCCAAACACTTCTGTGTTCTTTTCTGCACTCCAGGCAGGATTATACAGCTTGTGTGCTGCGTTAAAATGCTCTTTCCGGCTAATGTGTACCATGCTTACTACACTAAATCTAAATAAAGGTGCAAATATACGCCAACAGTAATTTCTGTAAAAGCGTTCTCCATGTTATGTAGCCTCCTGGTGCATGCAGCAGAGGTACCCATCACATTGCTAACGAACAGTACTTCTTACAGTTTATAACCCACCTTCAGAAGAATACCGGTGTTGATATCTCCATTATCGTAAGGTTGGGTAAAAAGCTTTAATCCCAACAGAAACCTGGGTCTTATGGCGTAGGTGTTTTCAAGAATAATGTTGTAACCAAATGATCTTCTTGTTTCTACTCTGTAGTCACTCCACAACACATTTCCCCATCGATCCGTCATGGTTCGCATAATAACACCATCTCTTATTTTATAATATGTAAGTCCGGCACCTATCCTAAAATCATTTCTCCTGGTATTCCTGAAAGGGGAAAGGTAAATATTTAGATTGCCCTGTGTGAAAACAGCTATATCATATTCATCACTGCTACTTCTACCATAATTTAGCGATAAAGCAGTGGTAAAGTACTCGTTCAGGTTATAATTCAACTCATTTTCAAATGTAGTGGTCAAGATATCGCCTGATCCTAATAAAGACTTACCCACCCCAAACCTGATACTAAACTTACTTTGGGCTTCCTGGGCAAATAGCTTTGTATTGATGAGGAGCAGGAGTATGACGGGTACAAATATTTTCATAAACAGGACCTTTTAATTATTAAACTGCGTAACAACAGATTAAATCTATCCAAGGGCTAATGGTTCGGCAAAAGCAGGCATTTTAGGATTATTTATGTAATTTTGGAGCACCCAAATGGCCCCAGGTTGATTTGAGAACCCTAAGCAGACTTCCTTATGATAGTAGTAACAGGTGCAGCTGGTTTTATTGGCAGCCGCTTAATCCATAAACTGAACAGCGAAGGCTACAACTACCTTGTAGCAGTAGATAGGTTCGATAATCCGCAAAAGAACCGGCACCTGGACGGAGCGAAGCTGCTGGAACAGGTAGATCGCAGTGATCTGTTCAGCTGGCTGGATGCGCATGAGCAGGAGGTGGAGTTTATTTTTCACCTGGGCGCACGCACCGATACCACAGAATTCAACTATGAGCTGCTTTGGGAGCTGAATACCAATTACAGCAAAAAGCTGTGGGAGAAGTGTGTAAAGTACCAGATTCCGGTGGTTTATGCCTCGTCTGCTGCAACCTATGGCGCCGGAGAGCTGGGCTATAAAGATGATGAATCAGTCATACCGCAGCTGAAACCCCTGAACCCCTACGGCGAATCAAAGAACGAATTTGACCAGTGGGTGCTGGAGCAGCAGGAGCAGCCTTTTTTCTGGGCCGGCCTTAAATTTTTCAATGTATATGGCTGGGGCGAGCACCACAAAGGGCGCATGGCCTCTGTGATCTGGCATGCTTATCACCAGATAAAACAAACCAGTAAAATGCGCCTCTTCCGCTCACACAATCCGGATTTCAATGATGGTGAGCAAATGCGTGATTTTGTATTTGTAGAGGATGTTGCTGCTGTATGCCTGTGGCTGATGCACCACCGTAAGAACAGTGGTATCTACAACCTGGGCAGCGGCAAAGCCCGCACCTTTAAAGCTTTGGTAACAGCTGTTTTCACAAACCTGGAATTACCCGTTGATATAGAATTTATCGACACACCGGCCGATATCAGGGATAAGTACCAGTACTTTACCGAAGCCGATATGAGCAAGTTAAGACGCATTGGCTATGATCAGTCTTTCACCGAGCTCGAAGATGGCGTAGCCCATTATGTAAAGCGGCTTAATAAATAACTAAGAAGCCCTTACGCCCATCACTCTTTTTAGCTGTTGGCTAATCTGCTGTCAGATCTAGGACGGATACTGAATACTGAGTTAACACGCTGGCTTACATAGGAAGTTTATCTACAGCTTTCCGGAATATGCAGTGCATATCATTATGCACTGCATAATTACGCCAATCAATGCACCACAATTCTTTTAAGCAGGCGTTTGCCCGCAGAAGATACCTCTATCAGGTACATACCTGGCCGATCGGGCATTTGCAGTTCTGCCATTTGTGTGCCTGCAGCGTAAGCCATTGACTTTAGCTGTTTGCCGCTTGCATCCATAATTCTGATCTGTAGTGGCTTATAGTGTTGCTCCGGAAATGCAATGGTAAGCGCTCCTTGTGTGGGGTTAGGGTAAAGTCTTAATCCATAAAAATCAGCATCAGCTATACCTGCCACTATACGGGAGGCTAAGATGGTTTCTTCGTAACGCTTTTTAGCCGTTCTGGCAGCCTGCAGCACCTCTGTAACCGTGGCACCGCCATGCAGGGCAAAGGCTATAACGGCAGAGTCGCCTGCTGCTATGGTGTAGGGGCCCGAAGCTACTGAATGGCTCACATCCGTACCTGACTCCAGCCCTGCCCTTGCGCGGCCAATACCGCTGGAGATGGTTCTGAATTTTTCCTCATCGGTAAACCCATCGTAAACACCCAGTGGGTTATCGGTAATGGAAGCGTCGTTGTCTACTGCCCAGTAATTTGGTTTGCCGCTCAAAACCTGTATAGCACCTACCCTTCCATTTGCAACATCAGCAGAATATACATATCCGGTATTGGTGAGCGAATCCCAGTCGGCTTTATCCTTAAAGCTTGCAGCGTTTATATCCCAGTCGGCATAAAGGCCAAGGTAGTAATCTTCAAGATCAGCCTGCCCCCTGTTCCTCACAATGTATTCTATGATAACAGATTTTTCATTAGGCGAATCCCGCCATACAAATGCGCTGAAGTCAACATCCACTTCCAGGTCTGATAAGGTATCTCCGGAGCCGTTAAAACTTCCAAGCACCTCAACATCTGCCAAGGAACCAGTGCCTTTCTTTCTGATTTTAGATATTTCTCTGAAATCTTCGTCTATAAAGCTATTCACAGAACGAACATTGCTTAAAACGTTCGTATCACTTGTTGCCATGACGAGGCCCATTTCATAGAGCATGTTTACCCCCTCATATATAAAGCCCTGACCAAACTCCCTGCTGGCATCAACATAGCCTACTCTGCCATCGGAGGTAAGTGTGGTGGTAAGGAGGTTTTCATGAACATCAATAAAGGTGGGATTAATAAGCAGGGTAAAATACTGATGGTCTGTGTAGCCATCGGCCGTATAATCCAGCCGGAAGAGTGCTTTGGTGTTTGATGGCACTTCTTCGCTAATGTGTATGATGAAGGGCTTCTCTTCTGTGGATAGCTCCTCCAGCATATCGATATTCCCGAGTTCCAGCGTAGGCTCTGCTACCGTTATCAGGTTATTTAAAGAAACAAGCTTTACCTGAAGGCCCTGAGCAGGCCATAAAAGGTTCTGGAAATTTCCCCAAAGGCTTGCCTGCATGGCTGTTTCATCACTTTCGCTATCTGGTACAGCCAGCGTAAACCCATACCCTTTTACAGAAGGGCTGTTGGTGTTAAGTGCCGTAGCGATGTTAAGCCGGCCCCGCCCCATTTTATTCCGATGCTTTTCTGATAAAGGTGTATTGAAACTGGTATCTGCCGATACACGCAGGAGCGCTCCCAGCTGGGCACCTGTAAAATCGGGATACCTGGCTTTAAGCAGCGCTGCAGCACCAGAAACAAGGGGAGCAGCAAAGGAAGTGCCGGTGGTTGCTTCATAGCCACCGCCAATTTTTGTGGTTAATACGCCATCACCGGGGGCCACCAGGTCCAGCTGGTGCCCATAGTTGGAGTAAGATGATCTTGTGTCTTTTTCGGTAGAGGCACCTACTGAAAGCACATGCTCATAACTGGCAGGATACATGGGTTGTTCGTTGCCGCTGTTGCCGGCGGCAGCCACGATTAAAACACCATATTCCACAGCAACAAGTTTGTAAAGCTCCTGCTCTATCTGGCTGAAAGAATTACTGCCGTAAGAGGCATTGATGATATCAGCTCCGTGAGTAGCTGCATAGAACACCCCCTGCAGCAGGTTTAGGAGGTAACCAGTGCCATTGTACCTTTTATCATTATCGGCGGTGTGCTTGAGCACCATCAACCTGGAGTTAAAAGCGATCCCTGCAACGCCTACACCATTGTTGGTCACAGCAGAGGCGCAGCCTGCTACCCTGGTGCCATGTGAGGCATTGGATAGATTTGTGGAGGGGTTGTTGTCGCCAATGAGCGTCTGGTAATCGGCACCTGCAAAATCCCAGCCCTGGTAATTATCTACAAAACCATCAGCATCATTATCGATACCATCTAAGGGATCGTTTTCATTCAGGTATATGTTGTCGGCAAGGTCGGGGTGCTCCAGGTCTACACCAGAATCCAGGATGGCAATGATAAGCTTTTCGCTGCCGGTGCTTAGGGCCCAGGCGTCACGGGCTTTAATCAGATCCAGGTGGTACTGCCTGCTCATGAGAGGATCGTTGGCAGTCTGAAAGGGAGCAGCCGCATGCACAGGCTCCGCAAGTTCTACAACACCAGATTTATAAAGCTGTTCTATGGCATAGGCTACAGGCAGCTGCTGATCAAAGCTTAGCTGGTGGTAGAGCCGAAGATCTATGCCAGATTTCCCGGCAGTGCGGTTATTTTTCATTTTGCCGGAGAGTCCATCGAATGTGCTAAAGGCAAAAGTATTGTGCACAGGCAGTGCCGGGGCCATCCGGCTCCACTCATTTGCCCGCATGCCCTTTCCATGGGCATTCAGATATGCAAAAGAAGGCTTAAGCTTAACAAGAATTTGTCCTGGTACAATGGATGATTCTTCCGGAGAGGCAGCACAAACTGAAGTGAAGCATGAAAAAATCAATAAAAGAACTGGTAAAAATCTTCTCATAAATATCCCGGAATTATCCTGGCAAAAAATCTAGCTGGCCACTCGTCCTGTCAGCAGATAAACTGCAGTTTTAGAATCCTTTAAGATTAACGGCATGTGTAAAGGTTTGAGAATCCGGTGAGAGGGCTCCCGCACCTAATATACAATATTTTTGTATTTATATGTATTATATTGATAGTACAACACTTAGTAATATTGATGGCAGATACTTAAAAACAAAGAGCTCCACAATTATGCAGAGCTCTTTGTTTAACGAAGTGGCGGTTTATGTTAATGCTGAACAATTACCCTGCGGATGGTGCGCTTATCGCCCTGTGTTACTTCCAGAAGGTAAACACCGTTTTGCAGGGGCATATCTATCTGCACGGTAGTTTTGCCTGCAATAAACTTTCTGCTATCCAGGTGCCTGCCGGTTACATCCATCAGCCTAACCTGCATTGGTTCTATACCTATCTGTGGCAGCGAAATATTCAGAACATCCTGTGCCGGGTTAGGATATATGGTTAGCGCTGGCAGGTCGTTCTGAATAATTCCGGTAACGGGTACTACCGGATCAGGCCTTGCACCATCCTTGATGGTCTCGTACAGCTGTCTGGCTGCTTCTGCAGAGCTAAGCACATCTTCTATAGAAGAACCACCGTGCAGGGCAAAAGCAATTCTTACAGTTTCACCTGCCGGAATGTTGTAGGGACCTGAAGAAACGGTATGGCTTACATCATTTCCCTGCTCTATAACGCCGGCTTCTTCACGCCCAATACCACTGGATAACGATTGGAACTTCTCCTCATCTGTATATCCGTCGTATACTCCAAATGGGTTTCCTTCAATATTCTCATCGTTGTCAATTGCCCAGTAGTTTGGAGTACCCGACAGTACCTGAATAGCACCAACCCATCTTTCTGTGGGATCCGGGGTATAAACGTACCCTGTCTGTGTAGCTGCATCCCAACCAGCCATATCTTTGTAATTATCTTGATTGATGTCCCAGTCTGCAAACAGGCCAAAGAAGTAGTTTTCCAGATCGCTGTCGCCTGTGTTGGTTACGTCATATTCAACAATAACCATTTTTTCATACGGGACCTCACGCCATGCAAAACTGCGGTAATCAACCTCTACATTCAGCCTGGAGAGCGGACTAGACTTGGAATCATCGAAGGTACCATATACATCAGCATCTGAAACCAAACCGGGATTATCCCTGGCAATTTCATTTACTACCCTGAAATCATCATCAGGCTCACCATTAACAGTACCACGAACACTGCTCAGCACGCGTGACTGACTGGTACCCATCACTACGCCCATCTCAAAAAGCATATTTACATCATTGTACACAAAACCAAGGCCCTGTGACTGGTTCTCATCCTGATAACCAAGGCGGCCATTTCCTGCCAGGGTAGTTGCCACCAGGTTTTCATTGATGTTGAAGTACGATGGATTAATTAATACTCTTATATACTGATAATCTGTATAGCCGTTGGCTGCTGTATAATCAAGCCTAAATACAATTTGTACGTTTGTAGGAGCTCCGGCATTAACCCTTATTCTAAAGGGCAGGGCCTCGTTAGACTTAGAAGCCATCATTGGCATGTCTCCCAGCTCAACAGTTTGCTGTAACATGGTGATGTGGCTGCTCAGTGGCGTTAGGGTTACTGTAGCGCCGGTTGTAGGCCACAGAAAATTAGTGAAAGTGCCATAGATGATCGCCTCCTCACCAGCTTTTGCCACATCGCCGTTTGGCCCCTGAATATAGGAGTTGTCCATGCGTATGGAAGGACTTTGCACAGTAAGTGCCCTTAGCATATCCAGGCGGCCTCTGCCCATTTTATCTGCATAAGTGGCTGCCAGCCTGTTATTGAAGGCAGGATCGGCAGTGGTGCGAAGCACCTCCCCTATCTGTGCGCCATTAAAATCAGGATAAATGGTTTTAACCAGGGCTGCGGCTCCTGAAACTATAGGTGCAGAAAAAGAAGTACCGCTGGTAAGTGTATAGCCGCCTCCAACAGCAGTAGTCAGAATATCAGATCCGGGGGCAGCAATATCTACTTTATAACCATAGTTTGAAAAGCCAGACCGGCCATCTGATGCCGTAGTTGATGCAACAGAAAGCACGTAATCATAATCTGAAGGATAGTGAGGCTCAACGCTGCTTTCATTACCGGCAGCAGCCACAACCAGCACATCATGTTCAAGTGAAACATATTTATAAATATCATGAGAAATCTGGCTGTAATATGTACTACCGTAAGAGGCATTGATGATGTCAGCGCCATGTTCAGCCGCATAAACAACCCCCTGCAGCAAATTGCTCAGCAACCCATTGCCTTCATCGCGTGTATCGTTATCTGCAGAGTGTTTCAGCACCATCAAACGTGCATTAAAACCAACACCGGCTATGCCCAGGTTGTTGTTTGTAACAGCAGAAGCAGCCCCGGCAACCATGGTGCCATGCGATATATTTTCCAGGTCTGTAGCCGGATCATTATCTCCTACCAGGCTAATGTAATCATCGCCTGCAAAATCCCATCCGTAAAAGTTATCTACATAGCCATCCTCATCATTATCAACACCATCGATAGGATCAGCTTCATTGGTATATATGTTTGCTGCCAGATCAGGGTGCTGCAGATCCACACCGGAATCCAGAATTGCAATAATAATATCGTTTCTACCGGTTACCAGGTCCCAGGCTTCGAAAGCCTTTACCAGGGGCAGGTAATACTGATCGGGCACCCGTGGGTCGTTTGGTGTAAGATAAGATTTTGCTGCATATACAGGTTCTGCAATTTCTACGGCTCCTGATTTATAGAGTAAGGCAATTGCCTCTTCTACCGGCATGTCCGGATCTATGCTTATCTGATGGTAGAGGCGTAAATCTATCTTTGATTTACCATTGGCACGGGCTGTGCTGCTGCTATTTTTTGCTGTGCCTGCACTGAAAGAATGTACACCATTAACGGATAAGGCAGGTACAAGGCTTTCCCAGGTTTTTGAACGCATGCCTGAACCATCGCTGTTCATGTAAACAAAACCAGGCTTAAGCTTCACAAGCACCTGACCTTTGCTTATTTGTTCGTTGCCTGCATTGGCAAGTGCGTCCGTACTCATCATGACTGCAAGCAGCCCGCAAATAATCAGATATAAATGTTTTTGCATATAGAATTTACTTTGATACCCACCCTTACTTATCTATCAGCCTTAGCTTTCGTTCTGATTCAAAAACTCAATCATTTTAGCAACATGGTCTTTTTCCTTAATGATCAGACTATTAATTCTGATAAACTTTTTCAGTTCGGGGTTACTTTTCTTTTTAGCTTTGATAAAATCCTTTACAGGAAATAGTACATTATTATCTGCAATGTAGTCAGTGCTGGTGTGGGTTATTTCATAATCCATGCTACCCATATGAAATTCTTCTTTGTAATCAGGATTCTTTACGTAGGCAGTGTTATGCCGGATATACTGGTATTTACCATCTTCAATAACCTCAAGAAAACCCTTTAATTTTTCGCCATTTTCATCTTTGTAGTTAACAGCAGACTTATACTCCTTTTTTTTGCTTGGCCCTACAATATAAAAACCATCGATATTATCAGTAGAAGCAACCTTAATGAGATCTTCTCTTTGAATTTCCAGCACGTGTTTAAGGTTATTGTACCTGATGGTGAGATTCTCCAGATAGTCTTTTTCACCCTTAAAACGTATGCCACCTAACAACCAGGTATCGTTCAGGTATTCCGATCCTTTCAGAGCTGATGTTCTGGTATCAAAGCCAACATTTGGGGTAGCAGCCTGTGGATTTAAGCTGGATAAATCATCCATTCGCCTGGATACTGACTGTGTAGAATACTGCTGTGCCATCAATTCGGAGCACGACAGTAAGAGTAGTATAATAATGAGCCTCATGTGTAAATATAAATTTTGTAAACAATTATTTATAGAATAGGCTGTACTATAAGCCCCTGTACAGAAAAACATTAAGATCTTCTACTATACTTTATGTAAAATATCATCCCATTGCAACATTTTTGGCAGCTAACACAGTAAAATCAGCAGTGCTACATCTACTCATTTCTGCAGGCAGATAATGTTCAAAAACAGCTGACAACTCTAAAGTTCGTTCACCAGAGTTGAGCAAAACAGGCCCATTATCAGAATTATAAATCTATGATAATATAAGTGCTGTCTGGTTCAGAAAGCCCTTAATCTCTGCATCTAATTACTGGACTTCTAAATTATGATATTTATCAATTAAATACTACTAGCTAGCTGTAGTACCTGCAGCTACAATTCAATATGTAAATGCCTAATCAGTAATAAGTTAATTAATTTAACCAATTCAGGAGATTAACCCAAATAGTTTAAGTCAATGTTCTTTCTGATGATGAAGATGAAAAGATGCACTGCCAATAATTATAGTAGTTATCCTTTCTACCGATCAATTGCATGCATTGGATTAGGGTAAAAAGAATTAGCCTCCTGCTTGTTGATACGACATGTCGTTCACAAACAGGAGGCTAATCTTAACTGAACTTACTTTATAAAAGCAAGCTCATGATTTAACTACTTACTTTCTGAAGATAGTGGTTCCGGTATCACCATCACCAGTTAACCAGGTAAGAGTTATTGTTCCAGTAGCACGATCAACAGTGCCTGATCCTGTTACACCACTGAACGGCACTATTGTTACTGTGTTAGTTTCACAACTGTATCTTAAGTTAGCGGCAGTATTGTTGGCTACACTGTAGCATTTCTCATACCAACGCTTATAGGCACCACCGAAAACATTGTTTGTTCTGAAAGTAGTTTCGTTGGTTTTTGTGATAGTAGCGGTAGATGCAAAATTAGTCAGATCTACAGCTTCTGCACATGTTTCATCTGTAGAAGTTGCATTAGTAGAGGTTGTGTATGTTCCTGCCAGACTATAGGTACAAGGGTCTACACGAACTGTGTAAGTCGTTGTAGTGCTACGACCCTGACGATCAATCACAGTTACATTCATATCAACATAACCAATGAAATCATTAACGGTAAGGTTAATTGGCAGCTCACCAGAAGTTTGCCCCTGAATGGCTTCAAGATCCTCATCGGCTATTGATACCATGCCAACCTCTGTGTCTCTGCCATTGATGTTAGTTGTTACTATCACTGTATCGATGATACCAGGAGAAGTAATATTGGCATCAATAGTGTAGGTACCTCTTTCAGCAGTTACAGGACCAGTAAAGGCTAGAGTTGGCGCAGCCTGCGTATATACTACAGTTACAGGCTGTCCCGTCATCCTTACTTCTCTTTCCTGCAATGCATCTTCTACGAACACAGTGAAAGTTACCGGGCCCACGTTGGCAGTAGGTATGCTTGGTGCTGTGTAAGTAGCTTCAACGATGCCCCTTTCAGCTCCTCTAACTCTTTCCAGTGAAGCGCTATCTAATACTACCTGCCCGAAGTTTGCAAAAATTCGGGCATCTTCAATACCGCCTGGTGCTGTAATATCGATAAACACCCTAGTGCTGCCACCTGGATTTATCTCGGCATCGCGTGCTGTGATTGTATAGGAAGGTGCAGCAAGGGCATAGCTAATCCGCAGGGTCTCCGACATGGTGAATGACTTACGTGCATCACCTTCCTGTGCATCATAAACTATAATGCTCAAAGTAAAAGCACCAGTTGCATTGGTAGGAGCTGTAAACTGGCCGGTGATTGTACCTTCAGTTTGGCCCATTACACTGTTTAAGCTTGCCTGGTCAAATACCACTGTACCTCCATCGTCTGTGGTTGTGTAACCAACAGAATCAATAAGGCCTGGTGCATCCACAATTCTTACTGTAAAGTTAGTGGTTTCACCTCCGGCGAGCGTATCATCTTCAACCGTTAAGGTTGAGTAGGGAGAATCAAGCGGAAGTGGCGGGTTTGCCTCAAAGTAGTCGTCTACGCAAGCGACTGAGGCCACCATCACACCCAACCATAAAAGCCCATTATATATTTTATTCATGGTATAGATTTTTGAGAAAATAATTTTGATGAACAGGCCTTTAGCGGCCTGTTCTGGAATAAACTTATTGAACCTTGGTGAGCCTTAGCGTAACCGGAGTATCTGTTGCAATACCACAAGCTCCATTAGGATTATCAAAAATCTGTAGGAGAATCTCGTCATCTGAAGTCACCTCGTAATTTCCTGGAGTACCAGCAGTTCTCCAACCAAGGTTAACACCACTGCAGCTTACACCAGCACCAGAGGGAGGTACTAACAGATCACCGCATACTAGGTTAAAATTGAAAGTTCTGCCTTCGAACGTTAAATAAGTAGGTGCGAATCTGCGGCCAATCGGAGATGTTTGGGTGATGGTCACCTGCATAGGCGCAAAGCGGTAAGGATTGCCGAAGAACGGATCACTGGGACCTCCTACCTGCTCAATACTGTACCTGCCTGTAGCATAACCAGCAGGAAGCGGACAGGCAACATAGGCTGTAAAACCGGCATTAAAGCTGGAGGTTTGTACACCTCTGCCTGCAATATCGGGCGTTAAGGTATTAGATTCATAACCATCCGGTAGCTCAATTTCTTCTGGAAATGTGCGGCCGTCGGTTAGTACAACCTCATTGAAGAAGTTAACAACATCAGCACCTTCTACATCTGCTAGCGAAAGACCAAATGCCTCAGCTACTTCACTAAGGGTAATGGCAGCATCCTGAACAGAACCATCGCTGCCAAAATCGCTCTGGCGGTAGGTTTTTATCAGTTGTCTTTTCTGTTCCTGCCCTTTTGGTGTAACGGGGTACACTACGCCTGCTGATGCATCGGTATAGGTTGCATATATATTCACAGAATCTATGTTGTTGTTCTGTGTATACAGGTCAAACTGTACGCGAGACTGAGAAGGGTCTTCAAAGTTGAAGAACGAAAGCAAAGGATCAGGAAATACTACCCGAAGGGAAGCTCCTTCTCTAAGTTCGGGCACCCTTACGGCATCCTCATCCTCGCAGCCCATAAGAACTGCTGCAGAGAGGAATAACATGCTTGTATATAATAATATTTTATTCATTTTTTTCTATTTATGGCTTCCACTAAAATTATCTGTCCCAGAAAACTTTGTCCAGATAAATATTTCTTTGGTTACGGCCTGGTAGCAGGTTAAGATCTGCTATAGGGTATGGGAATGAAACCGGGAATTCACGACCACGAACTGTAGTAGCCAAAAGGTCTGTATTTGCATCATGCAGGATAGGATAACCAGTTCTGCGATAGTCATTGTAGGCATCAACAGCGTAACCAAAAGAGGAAATCCATTTTTCAGTCATGATCAGTTGCAGCTTTGTTTGAGCACTACCTGCTTCATACAGCTCCATTACAGAGTTGATATATCTATTCATGCTGGCCTCTGCAATGAGTGGTGCACCGGCAGCGGCGGCAACCTGGTTAACTTTCGCAAAAGAGGCTACCATTGCACTACGGAACAGTTCAGCATCATCTTCTTCAGTTACTCCTACCAGTGCCAGTTCGGCTCTTGTATAAAGTTGTGAGAAGTAAGTCAGCATTCTCTGCGGAGTTGAGCCATAGCCATTGTAGTTAGCAGTCTCGCCTTCACCTTCATCATAACGACCACCAACAGGATACAAACCTGCAACAGACTGTGAAGAACCCTGGTCAAAACCTTCGTTCGGGTCGATATTAAAAGAGAACTGATAGATAGCCACAAAGCCTGTAGCCGCATCGTAATAAGAAGTTTCGTTTTCAGGCTCTTCTCCCAAATCTGGCGCTATCTGATTGTACCAGTAGTAAGGTACACGTGGGTCTACAATGTTTTCCAGGATGTTTGGAGCAAAGAAGGTACGCTGGCCAGTCATCATCTCATAGAAATAAGGGCTTATGTGATAGCTGGCACCACCTGGAGCCCACTCCTCTACATAACCAGGATGTCTGTCATCTGGAGCAGCGCTGTTGCCATAGAGTAGTTCGAAATCCTGTGACTGGTTCTCGATTAGCATTCCGCTGCTTAACAACGCATTCACCTCTGCAGATACATCTCTGGTCAACCTGATCTGGTTGTACATTTTCAGCTTTAAGCTGTTGGCAAAGCGCTCCCAGTTTTCCATGTTACCACCATATATCACATCATCGTCGCCTGGTGAAGGGGTAGAAGATCGGTTGACATTGGCAATACCGGCATCCAGCTTGGCAAACAGGTCAGCATAAATTTCAGCACCATTTTCGAAAACAGGGTTGGTGTTTGCTTCACCCATGTTGGCTTCAGTATAAGGAACTTCACCCCAAAGGTCAACCAGAACACTGTAGACATAGGCTTCCATGATTTGAGCCACGCCTAAGTATTGCCAGCTTTCTGCTGCTTCCGCCTTTTCTTTCATAACCTGAAGGTCAGTTAGCGTAGCCAGGTAAAGCGTGTTCCAGGGGGCTGTTACCTGAAAGGTAGAACCAGTGAAAGCGTAATCACTTGTTTCATTACCTCTTTGCACAATCTGGTGCATATACATAGAAGCAATGCTTGAAGCGCCACGTGAATTAAGGCCTACTGAACGTGCAGTAGTTACCTGAACAGTGGGCAGTAGCTGGCTCAGGGGCACATCTACCGGGTTATTTGGGTCTACGTTGATATCCAGGAAGTCTTCGCAAGAGGTAGAGGCGAAAAGCATACTAGCGGATAATACGTAAGTAAATATATTTCGTATTTTCATTCTAATTCAGATTAAAGATTGGCTAAGCCTAGAAGGTAACTTTCAGGTTTACAGAATAGCGCTTAGTTGTTGGTGTTGCACTCCACTCAATACCCTGCTGGTTAGAGTTACCAAACTGGTTAACTTCAGGGTCGAAGTTGGTGTATTCAGGGAAGTTAGGAGCAGAGAACCAAAGGTTTCTGCCTGTAAAGTTCACAGAAACAGTACCGAAAGGTGTTGAACCCAACCATTTCTTAGGCAGATCGTAACCCAGAGTTAATTCACGTAAACGGTAAGTGGTGGCATCCCATACAGCCCACTCATCAGAAGCGTTGATTGCGAAAGTCTGACCGAAGTACAGGGTGTTCACATCAATCTGAGTCTGGTTCTGGAATTTATCACCGGTTTCAGGATCGCGAAGTGGTTCACGTGTTACAGGGTCGCCGTATACACCAGGTATGATGTAGTTCTGCTCTCTGCCTTCAGTATCTTTGGTTACACCTCTACCCAGCAGCGACAGCGTTGTATTTGACCAGAGGTCGCCACCCTGGCGCCAGTCGAATACAGCATTTAACCTGATGCCTTTGAAATTAAAGCTGTTAGTTAAGCCTACAATAAAATCAGGATTGGGGTTACCAATAATTCTCTGCTCAGGATCTCCGATCAGCTGTCCGTTAGCCGGGTCAATCAGCAGGTTTCCTTCATCATCACGCATGTCTACAGAACCAAGCAGTAAACCATACTCCTGACCAGCTCTGTGTACCGAAATTACACCACCGGCAAAGCCAGATCCAAAGGTGATTTCAGGTACGATAGGGGTTAGCTCTTCGATGGTATTTTTGTTATGGGTGAAAGTACCATACATATTCCACCTGAAGTTGGTAGTCTGAATTGGTGTAAGATCAAGACCAATCTCTATACCACGGTTTTTGATAGTACCGAAGTTGGTGTACAACTGGCTGTAGCCTGATACAGATGGCAAGCTGATTGGTGCAATCTGGTCAAAGGATGTTTTGTCGTATACAGAGAACTCAAGACCTACTTTGTTATTGAACAAACGAGCATCCATACCTAATTCATACTCACGGGTACGCTCTGGTCTCAGGTTTGGATCGTACTGAGTATTTTCAAGTGTAGCACCTGGAACGCCTCTGAAAGGGAATGGGCTACCACCGTTTAACAAGATCTGCAAAGCAGGGTTCACACTGTAGGTAGCCTGCAGCTGATAAGGATCGGTATCTGCACCAACCTGCGCTGCACCAGCTCTAAATTTCAAATAATCCAGGAAGCTGGAGCGAATATCCAAAGCATCAGTTAAGATTACAGAAAGAGAAGCTGCTGGATAGAAGAAGCTGTTGTTTTCTGCTGGCAGGGTTGAAGACCAGTCGTTACGGCCTGTCAGCGTCAGGTATGCCCAGTCTCTGAAACCAAAGCTGAAGTCACCAAATACACCTACAATGCGGCGCTGGCTGTAACCACCACCGAATGGTGTTACGTTGTTGGTGTTATCAAGGTCGTCGATATCGAACACAACATAGTTAAGACCCTGGAATGCCTGACGGTCCCTGGTTCTCTGGTTTATGTTATGACCAACTGTTGCACGCAGGCTGAAGTCTTCGTTAAAGTCCAGATCTGCTGATAAAATAAAGTTGCTTTCAATTTCTTCAAAGCGGATGTTATCTTCAGTTACCTGACCTGCACCTGGGTTCGTAGATGGACCAGTAGAGCCTGGACGCACAAAGAACAGGTTTCTTTGGTTGTAAGTACTGATACCTACTTTATAGCTGGCAGTTAACCAATCAGTTAAGTTATAACCTAAATCCACTGAACCCAGAATACGGTCGGTTCTTTCTGTTGAACCGGCATTCTCATAAGACCACAGCGGGTTGTCGGCCTGTCCGCGGCCTACCATGAATTCAGAACCTAAGTCCAATGGGTTCTGGTAGGGCTGACCATGTACATCCCAGTTACGACCCAGGTATAAGGCACGGGCGAAAGCAGACGGGTTGTTTGCACCTGATCCACCTACACCACTTTGAACAGCTTTTTGGTTAATACGGCTGTAAAGCAGGTTTGCACCAACAGTTAAACCATTTTCCAGTGTGCTGCGTCCGCCGACACTTACGTTGGTTCTTTCAAATTCTGTGTTAGGCACATAACCTTCGTGGTCGGTACGGGATACTGTTACACCCAGTGAAGATTTATCTGTACCACCTTGTACAGAAACAGAGTTTTCAAAGATGTGACCGGTGCGGAAAAGATCTTCTACGTTATTAGGATAAGCTCTGTAAGGAACGCGTACACCGTTAAACTGCTCAAGACCAGGTCTGCCAGCATACCAGTGTGCAATAGAATCTACAGTAGCATAAGGTCTGGTGCCAATGAAAGGAGCACCCCAAGAACCGTTTGCCGCAGCGTATTGGAAGTTTGTACCAGTACCGTAGGTATTCTGATACTCAGGCAGGTTAGCAATAGTCTCCCATGAATAAGAAGTAGAGTAGCTAACTTCAAGTCCTTTTTTAGTTAAACCTGCGCTACCGGTTTTGGTAGTGATCAGGATAACACCATTAGCAGCACGGGTACCATATAAGGCAGCAGCAGCAGCGCCTTTCAGTACAGTCATTGATGCAATGTTGTTAGGGTCAAGGTCAGCAATACGGCTGGAGTTTGCACTACCCTGGGTTAAGCCAGCAAAGGTGTTGTTGGCATCGTTGTTAAAAGGAATACCATCCACAACAAAAAGTGGCTGGTTGTTACCTAATAAAGAGGAGTTACCACGGATGGTAATACGGGTAGAGCTACCAGGAGCTCCACTGCTACCACCAATGTTAACACCGGCTACTTTACCTTGTAGCGCGCGAAGCGGATCTGGCTCAGCTACCTGCTGAATGGCCTCTCCCTGTACTCTCTCAACTGCGTAACCAATTGCTTTTTGTTCACGCTGAATACCTACTGCGGTAACAACTACTTCAGAAAGTGTTTCAACATCTTCTGACAGCACAACATCAACTACAGTTCTGTTGCCAACTGTAACGTCTCTATCGGCATAGCCAATAAAGGAGAAATTAAGAACGGTGTTATTGCCCGGCACCTCCATACGGTAGTTACCATCCATGTCGGTAACTGTACCCTGTGAGGTGCCTTTGATCCTAACGGCTACCCCAGGTAAAGCTTCCCCATCGGCGGTCACTTTACCTGAAACAGTCCGTTGCGCCCAGGCTGAGGTTATCAGCCCAAGGAGCACGAAGCTCAGTAGTAAAATCCTCTTCATTCTTTTTTTGATTAGGTTAGAAAAATTTTCTAGGGTCCAAGTTATACTATTAGGTTAATTATCACAATACCATACTTGCATTATGTGCGGTTAACCCTCAAATATTTTTACTCTTCCCCTCTTTACGACACACTATTTCGCAAAAGGGTTGGAAAGCAGAATAGGCCTTTTTTCTGGCTTTTCTTGGTCCTGATAAAGCATGTTAACGTTTGAACTTTATTTGAAACAATCTAAACGGTAGATCAGCATTTTTACACCCATCATCAATTTAGTTATATAAGAAAAACATTGTTTGCCGGCCCTTTTACTGTAAAAAACACTCCATTCACCATTCTTGAGCCCAGTTTTCACAGACCCTTACATTACTCATATATGAATAGTTATATTTTTAGAGATGTATGCTACTGCCTGAATGGATTCAGCAGATTTATTTTTGCACACAGTAAAACTGCCGTTCAACGGCAGGCACACTTTGCAGAGCATAAATAATTAATGGCAAAAGCAGGCGGAATAATTGTAAGCAGGTCTATTATTAAATTTTCATTAAAATATAACATACCGCTAGTCGGCATAAATTACTCCGTTTTTCCTTAAAAATCACGTGGTTACACCCTAATTATTCCTGCATGGAAGCAGCAATACCCTACATGAACAGTATGCTGCAGAACGCCTATGCCGCTTGTTAATTATTGAATGATTTGTTAGAGGCCAGTCAATTAGTCAGATATTTATAACAGGCTGTTATGTATGCAAACGGCAAGGATATGATACGCCTGTTTGTAAAGAGGCAAACAGCTTTTCCAAAATGCTGTAATATTTATTAAAGCAGAAGATTATTTTGAAGCAGGCCCTCTCCCCTAACGCCTGTACTATATGTAGCGTTTTCAGTCCTGACTTTTTATTGATCTTCCCACCACACAGGTTTAACAGTGGTAGCCTTACCATTGGTATATTCCACGCAGCTGAGGCAAGAGGGGGCCGGACCCCCCGGACCATATACTACCTCACAGTCGGGCTTCAGCGTATTCTGTACGTAGTACGAAAGATCTTTGATATTGAAGTACCAGCGTTTAGCTTTTTCATCTGCCACGGTAAAATAACCAAATGCCGGTTTATCGCCACCTACTGATTTAATGTTGGTCTGCAGGTCGTAAGGAGGTGTATCAAAAAAAGCATTCTTTTCTACCTGCTCCTTCATTTCTTTCCAGAAATTGAAGTTGCGGGCAGATAATGCCTGTTGGGTAATGAGTACGGAAAAGCTTTCAAAGATTCTCTCGTTTCTTACTGTTTCTATAAAAAACAGGTCTTTTCTGTAACCGCCGGTATTATCCTGCTGCAGTGTATAGCCGGGAAGATACTTGGCATTGCTTGCCCAGCACTTGTAGTTAGGATCAGAGGCCCCGGCAAGCGGCGCAATGTATATCCAATGCGGATCAAAGCTCCAGCGGTAGTAAAGGGGTGAATCAGCAGTGTTGGGCGGTATGTTTATATAAACATTTATACCCTGTATAGTTTTAACAGCCTGTTCGCCTGCTTCCTGTACATAAATTTGCTTTTCGGTTTCCTCAAAGCCTATCTCCCCCATTTCAGGGCTTATCTGCGCAATCTTTTCCCAATCAGATTCATAAGATTCTCCTTCCGCCAGCGTAATCTGAAGTTTATAGGATAGATCCGGACTGGCTTTGAAATCCTCTGAACGGAGCACATAGGTTCCCGGACTGGCAGCGGATTCTGTGTAGCTCCATGCCGCACCGTTACTATCTATGAGTTGAACGGAAGCATTAGATACAGCCCTATCCATAATATTAAGAACATTATTGGTAAGATGCAGTACCACTGTAAAATAGCGGCCACTGGAAGGATATTCCTTAGTTTCATTGTAGGATACATTGGAAATATATCCCTCTACCACCAGGGCAGGTTCGTTGTTTTCGATAACAAATGTATAAGGCTCAATACAGGTAGTGAGCAAACCTAACAGCACTACAAAAATTAATTTTGAACGCATAAGTTCATGATCAGATTAAAGAATAGAACCCTCCTGGCAAATCGGTAAAGCCAGCCGTATGGCTTAAACCAGCTTGCGATACTTTAATATTTCCCATCTTTAAAAGCTAAAGTTGTAGCTGATAGAAGGAAAAGCGCTACCCAGTACGGAAAGCTTTCTGGCTGTGCCATACTGGTTGAAAAATATAGAATAGGCATTATCTCTGCCATAAACATTATAAACAGAAAACACCCAGTCTCCCCGGAAACCAGAATTTTTCATTTGTTTTCCTTCAATCGTCAATGAGACATCCAACCGATGATAATCAGGAATACGATATTCATTTCTTTGAGAATAATGTAAAACAGTCTGGTAATCATCGTAATTAAACTTGGAAACAGGTATGGTAATAGGCCTGCCGGTGCTATAGCTAAAGTTGGTGGAAAGTACAGCGCGCGGGCTTAGCTGGTAGTTTAGTATCACCGACAGGTCGTGAGGCTTATCGTAAGGAGCTGCATAATACTCCCCCTTATTGATTGTTAGCAGTTGACTTTCGGAAACAAACTTTCTCAGGCTCCTGGAGTAGGTGTAGGCAATCCAGCCGTTAAACTTTCCGGTGTTTTTCCGGACCAGCACTTCCAGTCCATAAGCTACGCCCCTACCGCTTAGCAGCCCGGCCTCCAGCTTTTCATTTAAGGTAATGTCGGCGCCGTCTATGTAATCTACGGTATTGGTTATTTCTTTGTAGAAACCCTCCAGCGAAAGCTCCCATGTATTGCTGTTCAGATTTTTAAAGACGCCCACCGATACCTGGTTGGCTATTTCGGGCTCCAGGTAGGGACCGCTGGCTACCCAGTAATCTTGTGGGGTGGCCGATGCTGTATTAGAAATAAGGTGCAGGTACTGCAGTGTGCGGTAGTAGCTTGTTTTCAGGGATGTACTCTCGTTGAGCAGGTAACGTACAGATAAACGAGGCTCCAGCCCGCCATAATCCTGAATAACTTCTCCGCTGCCGTATTGTAAGGTATCTGCTATTGCCGGATACCGCCCCTGAAAATTGTTGTAGTCGAAGGTATAGATCGCATCTGCTCCTAACCTGAAAAAATGTGAATACCTAAGCCCGGCAGAAACAGCCCATTTTTCAGAAAGGTCTACATCTGCCTGCCAGTATGCTGCCGCCTCTACAACATTTTGATCGTTAATGTCTATCGGTGTGGTGTTGATGTTACCTTCCAGGGGATTCAGCTGTCCGGGTTCAATCTGGGTCTTGCTTGCTTCAATGCCAAAATTATATTCTGTTCTTCCTTCACGCCGATGGGAGAAATCATACCGTAGCCACAGGTTGTTAACAGCATTCTGATAAAGAAAAGGCTCAATTTCATCATCGCTGTTTATTTCACTGGTGTAGGAGCTGCCAGATAGAGTTAAGGCAGCAGTCAGGGCATCGCTAAAGGTATGATCCCAGCGTAATGATGCGTTGGTGGTATGCCAGCTAATGGTAGAATCGCTTGCCAGCTGAAAATCATCATAACTTCTGTAGCCGGAGAGGCTGATGCTGTTATTCTGGTTAAGCTGATAAAAAATTCTGCCAGTAAGATCATGAAACTTTGCCGAACTGTTCATCAGCTGTATGTTATCAGTAGCCTTCAGCAGCCAGTTGCTGTACGATATTCTGCCTCCAAAAATGTAAGAAGCCTTATTTTTAACAATTGGACCCTCGGCACCAAGTCTGCTTGAGATAAGTCCAATGCCGCCTTTTACCCAGTGGCGTGACAGGCTGCCATTTCTTAGCTTTATGTCCAGCACCGAAGAAACACGCCCCCCAAAACGGGCAGGCCCACCACCTTTATATAGGGCAACATCGCTTACTATATCAGGATTAAAAGCAGAGAAAAATCCGAAGAGGTGGGTTGGATTATAGATCATGGCACCATCCTGTATAATAAGATTCTGGCCTGTTTCGCCGCCGCGTACATTAAAGCCAGAAGACAACTCTCCTACAGTGCTTACACCAGGCAAAGTGGTTAAGCTTCTAACAGGATCTACCTCTCCCATAAAGGTGGGCAGCTTTTTAATTTCTTCTATACCCATTCTTTCAATACCCGGCACCAGGCCCTGGATATTGGAGTCTTCCCGTTCTGCTGTGATGGTAACACTCTCAAGTTCGCTGATTTCGGGAAGCAGGTTAATTTTTAGCTGATCTGTTTCTGCGGAAGGGCTAAAACCTACAATAACAGTGGTGGTTTCATAACCTATATAGCGCATCTCTATTTTGTGAACACCGGGCGCTACTTTTAGCTGAAAGGCTCCTTTTACATCTGTAAGCACGCCTGCAGCCGTTCCGGGCATCACTACCTGGGCACCTATCAGGGGTTGTTTGGTATCGCTGTCTGATAATATTCCCCTGATGGTCTGCTGGCTGCCTGGCTTTAAAGTAAAAACAGCAGTACTTACGGCTTTGCCCCCGGTATCTTCTGTATCGGCTTCCTTAAGAATAAAATATACACCGGGGCTGGCCCTTAGCAGTTTGAGCTTATACTGCCCCAGCAGCAGGTTCAGGTAGGTGTTGAGGTAAGTTCCATTTGTAACCCCGGATACCGTTATTGGAGCTACTACTGCCCTATCGTAGATAAAGTCAATGCTATGTTCCTGCTCCATCTGTTGCAGAAAATCACTTAGCACTTTACCATTTACACCCTCATCAATTTTAATATTCTTGATGCCCTGTGCATTCAAATGGTGGCTGACAAAAAGGAAAAAAATAAGGAGGTAGCGGTATTTCATAAATGGTTCGCTAACATTTGCAGTTTAGATGGGGGATACAGCGTATTTAATGCCCTTGTAGGCATTAGGCAATGCCGCAGCCAGGTAAATGGCAGCTGCTATCAGCTTAAATTAGTGAAAATAACAAAGAGCACCATCAGGAAATTTGATGGCTGGTTAAATTCAGCAGATAATCGGGGACTACACCGCTGTATACAGATAGAGACGTTGGAAAATATTGTAATGGTGCAGTTACCAGTAAAAAAGAAAGAGGCTGCCTCAATAGTGACAACCTCTTTCCTGTAGTACAAAGAAAATTTACTAGTTAATAGTCAGCATGCTGCTGGTTATGTTGCTGTAATTACCGGCTCTATCCTGTGCCATGTAATAAACCTTATAACTTCCGCTAGGCAGACCAACAGTAGTCTTGCTTGCTACGATAGCACTTAGGTTTAAGCTACCAGAGGCCACACCAGACATTTCCATGAAAGCTTCAGCATCTTCAGGAGCAGCTTCGCTACTCTTCAGCACCAGGTACATGCCCGTTCCTGCCTCGTTAGCAGATATACTGATGAGCGCAGAGCTTCCCTGATCTGTAGCCGTTCCACTCACTACAGGCATGAAGTTATCAACCATCAGGCCGGATTCGTAATTCACGATGGTGAGCGGGTGTCCGGCAAGGTCCATGATGTTTTCAAAGTCAACATCTACCATTCCGTTTCCTTCTCCGTTTACCGTGTACTCATACGTATAAACCAAAGGATCGTCTTCTGACTGCACCAGGGTATCTCTCTGGGCTTCAACACCAGCACCAGAGAAGGTAACATATAAAGCACTGTCTGGCTCAGTTCTGTCTGCAAAAGTAACGGCTTCGCTAAAGGTTACTGTAACGGTAACAACTGTGCTGTCGTTCACTACTTGTTCAGAGTAAGATACATCAGCTACAGGCGCAACGTTGTCTACCCGGTACAGCTGCACCATTACACTATCCAGGGTATCAGAACCGTATGTAGAAGCGGCAATGATATTTCTGAACATAGCCTCCGGAGTGCCATTGCCCTCACCAGCCGTGTAGATAGCGTAGTAATTTTGCGCATCTACCTTGATAAGGTCTCCCAGGGTGCCTGACATGAATTCAGAGATATCTTCATTCATCAGTAATTCAGGATCCCTGGCAAGCGGTGCGGCAAAACTGAAGAAAACAGTATCGGAAGCACCGCCCATTAAGGCACCATAACCAGCCGGGTTATACGAGGTGCTAACTTCCGGTTCTACATTCTCAACTGTGATGTGATAATCACGAGAATCTCTGCCGTTTGTAACAGAAAGGGTTACATCGCCTACCTGCTCCTGGAACGCTACCGTTACAGTGTTGCCAGTGGTCCCGCTGGTAATGGTAGCAGGGCCTGTTACTGTCCAGTTGTAAGATTCCGGGTTGTCAATATCTCCTATGGTATACTCCTCTACATCACCAGGAGCTACAGATTCCGGACCTGCTAAGCTCAGTCGGTAAGGACCTGTGAACTCATCCATTTCATAATCTTCACAGGATACTGCAAACGCAGTTAGCAGGAATATAAAAGCTATATATATTCTATTTTTCATTATGTATCAATATTTAGGTAGCTGTTACAATAAAGGCTGGAGTATATCCCAGAATATGGTTGATTCAACTACATCACCATCTTCTAATCTCGCTCCGGCGGCAGTATAGTTTGGATTATTAAGCTGTCCTTCTTCCAGCGGATAAGTAAACCGCAAAGGAATATCAGACATATCCAAATCCTCAGGAGGCGTTAAGGCTACGAAATCGAGCCTTCTCCAGGTACTCCATGCTTCAAAGCCCTCGTTGTAAAGTGCCAGCCACAGCTGCAGACCAATTTTTTGTCTCCAGTCACCGGCAGCGGTGGCATAATTAACGGCAGACTGAGAAATGTAAGCATCTGCGGCAGCATCAGACAAGCCCCACTGGTTGAAAGAAGCTTCGATAGCCTGATTATAATGAGATGGTGCGGTACCGCTAACATTATAACCACCATTGCCTTCTAAATTTCTGGCAGCAGCCTCAGCCATCAGGAACTCTACTTCTGCATAGTTCATCAGGGTGCTTGGGAAATCAGGCTGGTGCAGGGCATCTCCAATCTGAGTGTTGGCGCCATAGTTGTTTGCACTACCATATACGCCTCCGGAGTACACACCATCACCCAGGTTTTGCCTGAAGTAAGCTGCTCTTCTTGGATCATCAAGGTCGTTCATGATGTCAACCAGCGTATTAGCTGCCACAAAGTCTGCACGTCCACTCAATACCAGGTCTTCATAAATTGGGTTGGTGTTAGGAGAAGCACCCAGGTATAACATAGATGCGTTATCGTCGTTGCTTTCAAACACACCAGCCGCTATGGCAGCATTTACGATCGATTTAGAAGCTGCCGGATCAACATCGGCCAGGCGCATTCCCAGTCTTAATAATAAAGAGTTGCCAAACTTCTGCCATTTTTCCATGTCACCCTCATACATAGGATCCTGACCAGCAGGAAATCCTGGTTCGTCGGTATTAATGGAAGCTGTTGCAGCCTGCAGGTTTTCAATCACACTGTTGTAGATGGTACGTGCATCATCATACACAGGCTCCAGGTTGTCAGGATCCAGGGCCTCAGTATAAGGCACATCGCCGAATACATCAACCAGTACATGATAATTATAACCTATCATGATATCCAGTGCAGCAAGTCTGTTTTCCAACACTGCATCATCCAGGCCAGATTCGCCTGACTCCATTTGTGCAACGGTTAGTTCACGTGCTTCCTGGAATTGTGCCAAAGCATCTCTGTAAACACCTCTCCAGAAGAAAAAAGGAATAGAACGTGTTACCAGGTTATACTGGCTTTCGTCAGGATAGGTGGTTTGTGCCCAATATTGTGCAAACAGGTTGAACGGGTTATTATTCACACTGATGCTAGCCATGTTATCATGCGTCTGGCGCAACCCCTGTGCAAACAGAGAAGTAGGATCTACCTCTGCAGGATTACGCTGATCCGTATTGAGTTCTTCCAACCGGTCATCGCACCCAATAAAAAACAGGGTGAGTATCGATATATATAGTAATCTTTTCATGTTTCAGTAATCAAATTTTATAGTCCAACTTCAACCTTGAAACCTACTGTACGAACTGTAGGATAAGAACCTGACAGGTAACCCTGTGCTGGCCCTGCACCTAAACCTGATTCAGGGTCGGCATAAGGTACATTTTTGTGAATGATCCACAGGTTTCTACCTACCAGAGACAAGTCAACCCTGGTGGCAAACTTGCCAATCAGATTAGCAGGCAGGCTGTAAGTCAGCGACATCTCACGCAGTTTCACGTAAGAGGCATCATAAACAGTCATCTGGCTTGGGTTTCTGACAGCATTACCCCAGTAGAATGCACCGCCATAGTTCTCTGCAGGTGCATACACTGCGTCTTCGGCATTAGGGTTGAAGTTAGGAACATAATTACCTTCTTCAGTTAAAATGTAACCCGGGTTGAATACGCCTCCGTCTTCAGATAGCGGGCTTCTGATTGGAGCACCCCTTTCGTTAGTACCAACAGTATTTGCGAGAATACCAGTACCCTGACCGTAGTGCATGTCCAGCGAATAAACATCTCCACCTTTTTGTATATCAAACAGGAATCCTAAATTAAAACCTTTGTAAGAAAGGTTATTGTTAATACCCAGGATATAATCAGGGTTAGGATCACCAATGATCTGGTCGGCAGCAGCAGCGTAATAACCAGCTTCAGTTAATACTCTCTCGCCTTCGTGGTATTGGTAACCTGTACCTCTTAGTACACCAAATGGCTGACCAACGGTTGCGTTAGAAGTTACACCACCCTGGAAGTTAGCCAGTACATAGTTTTGTGGTCCTGTGCCTTCTGCTGTATTCAGGTTAAGCACTTCACTTCTGTTTCTGGTTAGGTTAACAGTAGTATTGAAACGCACATCAGTAGTACGAATAATATCACCACCAAGTACCAGTTCTATACCTTTGTTTTGAATAGTACCGGCATTGATAAACTTAGAGCTATAGCCAGTAGCAGGTGATACACCTACACTCAACAATTGGTTAGAAGTTTCTCTGTTATAGTAAGAGATATCGAAGTTAAGCCTGTTATTGAAAGCATTACCCTGCAGACCAAACTCGTACTCTGCTGTTTTTTCAGGCAGCAGTTCCTGGTTGTTCTTTGTCCAGGGCAGCCTGGTAAGAATGGTGTTGCCAAAGTTGTCCTCACGCTGATACACATCATATACACGAAGCGCTCTGGTGTCATTACCTACAGTACCATAGCTGGCCCTAACTTTTCCGAAATCCAGCCAGTCTACATCAAGCAGCTGCGAGAACACAAAACCTAAACCTAGTGAATAGTAGTTGTACTGGTTATTTTCTACAGGTAAAGCTGAAGAAACGTCAATACGGTAGTTACCATCAAGGTACAGGAAGTCGCGGTAGCCTATGTTAGCATTGGCGAAGTAACCATACACTTCTTTCTCCCACAGATAAGTGAAAGGGAATGGGTTGCTTGAAACCGAGTTGCTCAAGGAGTACAAACCTGGTACAGCCAAACCACCGCTAGTAGATGCCTGAGTAAAGTCATAACGCTCACTTCTTAAGTTAAAGCCAACTAAACCTGCCAGTGAGAAATCTTCATTCAGATCTCTGTTTACATTCAATACAGCGTTGTAGTTGTACTCTGAATTAGCAATTATTGTTCTGTCGTAGCCAGAAGGTTCATCTGTGCTGTTTACACCAAACTCGGTTGGCACACTACCCACAGCGCGTCTTTCTTCTCTAACCTCGTTATAAGTATCCAAAGATCCGCTCACGTTCAGTGAAATCCAGTCGTTAAACTTATAGTTCACGCCTAACCTGGTCAGAAAGCGGTCGCGGTTATCTGAGTTAAAATTTTGGTAACGGGTCCAGTAAGGGTTATCCCAGAAAATTGGCGTTAAAGGATCTGCATAATTTCCCGGGTTCCAGGTGTAGTTACGTCCTGTTCTTCTGTAAATATCTTCTAGTTCTCCTATATCAACGTTGGTTTGCCACCACTGACGGAAGTTAGCCATCAGGTTATCGCCATAACCGGTAGAGAAACGGCCAACAACATCCTGACGGTTGTACTGGAACATAACATCGGCAGAAAGTTTGCTTGTGAGCTCAGTTCCACCATTAAAGTTAATGGTATGCTTGTTCATAGAGCTATTTGGCATGATATCTTTCATATCCAGATTCGTGTAGCTCAGGCGGAAGCTTGATTTTTCGTTGCCACCAGCCAGTGATACACTGTTATTCCAGGTTCTTTGGGTTTCAAAGAACTCAACAGGTGAATTAGCACCAGCAACCCAGGGGCGTTTCTGGCCAAAATATGGAGATTCCGGAACAAAAGAGTTCCACTGATACACACTCAGGTTTGGATTGAACTGGGCACCATAGGAACCATCTTCATAGGTAGGCACAACCCAGTCTAGCTGACCGTCGCCATCAATATCCTCTTCCAGGAAAGGACCATCTTCCCTCTGTCCATAGAAATTTGGACCATACCCTGCACCATACTGGTTCTGGTACTCAGCAAAAGTAGATCTGTCAATTCTACCTACGGTAAGGCCACTGGTTACAGTAACGCCAATACCTTTTTTACCGGTTCCTCTTTTGGTTGTAATCAAAATTACACCATTCTGACCCCTTGAACCATACAGGGCAGTAGCAGCAGCACCTTTTAATATCGACATAGAAGCAATGTCTTCCGGGTTGATATCGGCAGCGGGGTTACCATAGTCATAACCACGGCGTCCGTTCTGCTGGTTTAATGAGTTATTTGTTTCGTTGCTAATGGGGACACCATCTACAATAAACAGGGGCTGGTTATTTGTAAAAGATGAGTTACCCCTGATAGTGATGTTTGTAGAACCACCCATGGTGTTGTTGGTTCTGATGTTTACACCAGCTACTTTGCCTGAAAGGGAGTTAATAAAGTTATCTTGTTTAACTTTGGTAACAGCTTCGGCATCAAGTGTCTGCTGCGAATAACCAAGAGAAGCTTTCTCCCTTGATACGTTCATGGCGGTAACCACCACTTCGCTTAGTGTTTCAACATCTTCTGCAAGCGTTACATCAATAACAGACCGGTTCTGAACCGGAATTGTCTGCTCCACAAAGCCTACAAACGAATAAACTAAAGTTGCATTTCCTGACGGAACATCAACTCTGTAACGACCATCAATGTCGGTTACAGCACCTGTACCAGTGCCTTGCACTCTTACGGCAACGCCGGGCAATCCCTGCCCGTCTGCCTTGGAGACTACTCTCCCGGTTACGGCTTGCTGTGCCCAGGCCACACTTATGGCCATCAGCATTGCGAAGCTTAATAGTAAAATCCTCTTCATAAATGATTTTAACAAATTAAAAAAACATTAAAAAACAGTTAAATCTTTACCTGGCTAATCTAGCAAAATTCTATTTCACTAGTAAAACATACTTAAATATTTTACCCCTAAACATGAAAAAAATATGAATTTTCATATCTGAGGTGCAAATCATTCAAGGATAACAAAAAAAAAGATTTGTTGTTTAGGCGTAACCTTACAAGATCCTGAATTCGATCCTGCGATTTTGCCGGCGGTTTTCTTCGGAGGTATTAGGCAATTGTGGCTGGCTTTGTCCATAGCCCTTTGCCTTAAGCCTATCGGCACTAACACCGGCTTTTATAAGCCACTGATGCACCGCCAAAGCCCTTTTCTCAGATAATTGCTGGTTATATGATGCATTGCCCACATCATCGGTATGGCCTGCAATCTCTATGCGCACATCCGGATTCTGATCTAAAAAGTTTACCACACGCTGCAGCTCCGTTTCGCTCATGGGCTTTATTTCGTGCTTGTCGGTATCAAAAAATATATTACTTAGGCGCGTAATCATACCACTCTTAATAGGATCGAGGTAAACATCCAGCTGCACTGGCTTTGGATTATTCCCCTGCCCAAAATCGAATGAAAGACTCTTGAATAAATATCCGGGGTGGCTAACGTATAGCGCATAAGGCGCACCTTCGGTCAGCACCATGTAGTACATACCTGTTTGTAGATCGGCGCCTACCTGCTGTTCCATCCTTTGGTTATCCAGGTTAAAAAGCTGCACCCCTGCACCTAACGGTTTTTTTGTCTGTGCATCGTACACCCTACCGGTTACATAGCTGCTCCGGTTTTTAACCTGCGCCTCAGGCGGCAGCTGAAAAGTATAAAGCTGGCTGGAAACAAGGCGCTCTCCCTGCTTTTCCTCATGGGCATAGTATCCCTGGGTACCATCGGCCGATACAAATAGCGATACCTGGTCTTTGTTGGTATTGATGGGATAACCAAGGTTACGCGGCTCCTGCCAATTATTATCCTGCTGTTCGGCCATATATAAATCATAGCCGCCCATGCCTACATGCCCGTTAGAAGAGAAATAAAGGGTGCGGCCGTTTGCATGAATAAAGGGAGAAATTTCGTCGCCGCGTGTATTGATGGGTGCACCCAGGTTCTGGCTCTCCGTCCATTTACCATCGTCGGTTCGCTGGCTCACCCATATATCCATACCGCCTTTACCACCCGGGCGGGTTGATACAAAATACAGGGTACGGCCATCGGCAGAAAGCGCCGGCTGCGATTCCCACTCTCTTGAATTGATACTGGCTCCCAGGTTTACAGGGTCACTCCAGGTATTACCGGTTCTGGTGCTGATGAACAGATCGCAGCTGCCGTAGCTGCGCCTGCCCTGGCAGGAAGTAAAAATAATGGTACGCCCATCGGCAGAAATGGTACTGGTACCCTCGTTTGTTTGTGTATTGATAGCATCCGATAAGGAATAAGGCTCGCCCCACTCCCCTGCATCATTAAGGCTGGCTGCCATGATATCTTCATCATAAGCAGGACTCAGACCTTCGCGTCGGGTATAAATAAGGGTGCGGCCATCAACAGTCAGCACCGGGAAGTACTGCAGCACATATTTATTGATCTGCTTGGGCAGTGGCTTCGGATCGAAGGGTAAAGGATTCTTCATCTGCTCAATTGCAAATTCTGTTCCCTTTACCATATCGTTGGCAGCGGCCAGCAGGGGCTTCTGCCGCGGATTTGTTGCCAGAAATGCCTGCAGTTTATCCTGCGCCTCCTGGTACCGGCCCAGCTGCCAGTACAGTTCACCAAGTGCAAAAAGGGCCTCGGGGGCCGCATTTCCCTTTTTAGGATTTGCCGCTGCCTCCAGGTGTACTACCGCTCTTTGCTGGTTGCCCAATGCTCTGTAAGCTGTTGCCAGTCGCACCCGCGCTTCCAGAAAATCACCGTCTCTTGCCACTGCATCTTCCAGCAGGTTAATTACCTGCTCCCATTGCCTGCGCACCAGGAAATTTTCGGAGGCTTCGTAGGCCTTAATGGCTTTTTTATTAGTTGTAGAGTAGCCAGCAGGGCGCTGGCCCAACGCAGGCTCCACTACAAACAGGCAAAGCAGTACAGAGAGTAGCAAAAAGAAATATCGCATTTAAAACCTTATGGTATGTTCATGAATTTGTGCACCTGTAAAGAGATTTGCCATTTGGGATTTTGCTTGATGTACTCAATAATCAGAGGCAGCATCTCCTGCAGACGGCTCCACTCGGGCTGCAGATACAAACGGCAACCCTCCTTTACCCTGGCAGCATGTTCTTCGGCCCAGGCAAAATCACTCTTGTTGTAGATGATGATTTTCAGCTCATCTGCAAAAGCATATACCTCTGGCTTTGGTGCTTTAAACTTTTTCGGCGAAAGGCAAATCCAGCTCCAGTGTCCGCTCAAGGCGTGGGCACCAGAGGTTTCTATGTTTGTGCGGAATCCCGCCTCCTGCAGCGCAGCTGTTAAATGATCAAGCGGGTGCATCAGTGGTTCGCCTCCGGTAATAACGGCCAAACGCCCCGGATATTGACTTGCTTCCTGCACAATCTCTTCCACGCTTCGTTTTGGATGCACTTCTGCATCCCAGGATTCCTTTACATCGCACCAGTGGCAGCCAACATCGCAGCCCCCCAGACGAATAAAATAAGCAGCCTGCCCCTGGTAGGCACCTTCTCCCTGCAGGGTATAGAAGGCCTCCATTACCGGCAAAACAGCGCCACTCACAGCTGTAATTTTATTATTATGTAAGCTTAGCTTTTCCAAATCTCTTTCTTTCCTTCTCCTAATCAGCCCCTGCCCATATGGAGGAGAGCGGAGCTTTCCTACCATCGTGTCACGGGCTTTAGCCCGGGATGCAGGTTTGCATCTTTATCAATATTACCGCCTGATGTCAATATACTTTATACAATATACTTAGCATGCAATACCTACTTCCCATACACAGCGCCCTTGGCTGCCAGCAGGGTATTTTTCAGCAGCGAGGCAATGGTCATAGGGCCTACCCCTCCAGGCACGGGCGTTATAAAAGCAACTTTGGGGGCCACTTCTTCAAAAGCCACATCGCCCTTCAGGCTAAAACCCGATTTTTTCGACTCGTCGGCCACGCGGGTTATACCCACATCAATCACGGTAGCCCCCTCTTTTACCATATCGGCTGTTATAAAGCCGGGTATGCCCACGGCTACCACCAATATATCGGCCCGGCGGGTATAGCTGGCCAGGTCTTTGGTATAACGGTGGCAAAGGGTAACCGTTGCATCGCCGGGATAGCCATCGCGGCTAAGCAGCAAGCTAATGGGTGTACCTACAATAAGACTGCGGCCCACCACCACCACATGGCATCCCTGGGTAGGTATGTTAAAACGATTGATCATTTCCACAATACCATCGGGCGTTGCCGGCTTATAAGCAGGCAGGTTCGCCACCATACGGCCGGTGTTGATGGGATGAAAACCATCCACATCTTTGGAAGGCTTAATGCGCTCCAGCACCTTATCTACCCTGATATGCTTGGGCAGGGGCAGCTGTACGATAAAGCCATCTACATTATCATCATTATTCAAGCCATCTATCACATCCATGAGTTCCTGCTCTACGATGGTATCGGGCAGGCGCACCAGGGTACTTTCAAAGCCAACACGCTCGCAGGCTTTCACCTTATGGCTCACATAGGTTTCGCTGGCGCCATCGCTCCCTACCAATACTGCTGCCAGGTGGGGCGCCTTATGGCCCTTTTTCTTTAGTTCTGTTACCTGCTGGGCAATTTCGCCCTGAATAGTTTCGCTAAGGGTTTTGCCATCAAGCAAATGGCCACGCTGATGCATTGTCATGTTATGCGAGAGTATTTAATAAGGGTTAAGCTGAATGCTTTAAAACAGTGCAGCTCTGGCATTAAGCCAAAGCTGCAGGTATTAATCTAGTTTTAGTACGGCCATGAAGGCTTCCTGTGGTATCTCCACATTGCCCACCTGGCGCATGCGTTTCTTTCCTTTTTTCTGCTTCTCCAGTAGCTTGCGTTTACGCGAAATATCACCACCATAACACTTGGCCAGTACGTTTTTGCGCAGGGCTTTTACCGTTTCGCGGGCAATAACCTTGGTGCCAATGGCGGCCTGTATGGCAATTTCGAACTGCTGGCGTGGCAGCAGCTCCTTTAGCTTTTCGCACAGGCGCTTGCCCCAGTCATAGGCCTTATCGCGGTGTACGATTGCCGAAAGGGCATCTACCTTTTCGCCGTTCAGCATAATATCCAGCTTTACCATGGTAGACTCACGGAAGCCCAGCAGCTCATAATCAAGTGATGCATAACCACGGCTGATAGTCTTCAGCTTATCGAAAAAGTCGAACACCATTTCGCTAAGCGGCATATCGAAGGTTAGCTCCACCCTGTCGCTGGTCAGGTACACCTGGTTTTTCAGCAGGCCCCGCTTGTCCATACAGAGGGTCATGATAGAACCCACATATTCAGATTTGGAGATGATCTGGGCCTTGATGAAGGGCTCCTCGATACGATCTACATAGTTGGGCTCAGGCAGCTCACTGGGTGCATTTACAATGGCTTTGCTGCCATCTTTCAGATAGGTATGAAACTGCACACTTGGTACAGTGGTGATCACCGTCATGTCGAACTCACGTTCCAGGCGCTCCTGCACAATCTCCATGTGCAGCATACCCAAAAAGCCGCATCGGAAACCAAAGCCAAGGGCGGCAGAGGTTTCCGGCTCCCACACCAGGGAGGCATCGTTCAGCTGCAGCTTTTCCATGCTGTAGCGCAGCTCTTCGTAATCGGTGGTTTCTACCGGGTAAATACCCGCAAATACCATGGGCTTTACTTCTTCAAAACCTTTAATAGGCTTGGTGGCCGGGCGTTCTCTGTGGGTAATGGTATCACCTACTTTCACCTCTTTGGCTACCTTTATGCCAGAGATCAGGTAACCTACATCACCTGCCTTGATCTCTTTTTTCGGAGTCTGGGTTATCTTTAAGGTGCCAATCTCATCGGCCTCATATTCTTTACCGGTAGCAAGGAATTTTACTTTGTCGCCCTGGCGGATGGTGCCATTCAGTACCCGGAAAATTACCTCTACGCCCCGGTAAGAGTTAAACTGGGAATCGAAGATCATGGCCTGCAGTGGCGCTTCCGTATCGCCGGTTGGGGCGGGAATGCGCTCTACAATTGCATCCAGGATGTCTTTGATACCAATGCCTTCCTTGCCGCTGGCCAGAATAATATCTTCCCGCTTGCAGCCCAGCAATTCAATTACCTGGTCGGCCATTTCTTCCGGCATGGCACCCGGCAGGTCTATTTTATTAAGTACCGGAATAATCTCCAGGTCATGGTTAAGTGCCATGTACATGTTGGAGATAGTCTGAGCTTCCACACCCTGGGAGGCATCTACAATCAGCAGGGCACCTTCGCAGGCAGCTATAGATCGCGATACTTCGTAGCTAAAGTCTACGTGACCGGGGGTGTCAATCAGGTTCAGAACATACTCCTGCCCGTCTCTTTTATAGTTCATCTGGATGGCGTGGCTCTTGATGGTAATACCGCGCTCGCGCTCCAGATCCATATTATCGAGCAATTGTGCTTTCATATCCCGCTCGCTCACAGTCTGGGTAAATTCCAGAAGGCGGTCGGCCAGGGTACTTTTACCGTGGTCGATGTGGGCAATGATGCAGAAGTTGCGAATGTTTTTCATAGTTCAAAATGGTAGCACAAAAGTAGTGAAATAGCTGCATTTTCCCTAACAGCGTTCAGTGGTCAGAAAGTGCCTTAAAAAAGCTGATGGTGCATTTTATTGTATTGCAGCAAGATTATACGCATATTTGGAAAGACTCTTTTTCTCCTGCTATGTTAATTGCCGAAAGAAAACGCAAGGAAAATGTTTCCGAATACATTGTTTACATGTATCAGACGGAAGACCTGCTAAGGGCTTATTTTTTTGATATTGAGGATCTTAAAAGAAATGTAATTGACCATTTGCCGGCAGAAGACCGGCAGGCAGCCCTTGACTGGTACGCCGATCTGGCCAGGCGCATGCAAGAGCAGGGCCTTGAAAAAAGCGGGCACCTGAAGGAAACACAGGATTATGTAAAGCGGCTTTTCAACCTGCACGAGCAGCTTCTGAAAACTGATCAGCAGTATCGCCAAATCTACAGTAAAACTGCTGTGCACATTCGCAACAGCATGGATGCCTCCGGCGGCACCATTACCAACCCAGTTCAGGCAGCCCTGAATGGCATCTATGGCTACCTGTTGCTCAAGCTAAATGGCCGCTCCATAGACCAGGATATTATGCCAGCCGTGAATGCTTTTGGCGACCTGCTCTCTTATCTTAGCTTCCGCTGGCGCGAGCGGGAGCATTAAGCATGCTTGTAGCCGGTCTTATTCTCACAGGTGCGGGACTGATCCTGCTGGTAAGCCTATGGCTAAGAGGGGAGCAACCGCCGCTGAAAGATGCTAAACGAAGCTCGGGAATAGTGCTGGAAGTAAGGACCGAAAGCCAGCAGCTAACTATTCGCTACCTGGCCGGAAAGCATACGTTTACTACACTGGTGCCTGCACCACAAGCTGTTAACTTTTATGTTGGCCAGCAAGTAGTGGTAGATTATAGTCCTGCAAACCCACAGAAACCCCTAAAAGTGCAAAGTATTACCGCCGCCAGTGGCAAAAGGTTTTTACAGCTACTGCTTGCGGTTTTCATAATTCTGGCAGGCCTGGTGTTGATCAGGATTGGGTAAACTATTTCCTAAAGGGCCAATGAGAAATCTTCTGCCTTTGTAATCAAACCATCGTCAGTCTGCCCAGGTACTGATCCTGCTCAGGGCCGGCCAGAAGATCAAAATGAAAGCCCATGTCACGGGCAAGTACAGACAACAGCTCCATATCTACATAAATCCAGCTGAATTTTTCGCCACGCTCACCCTTGTATTCATACTGATAATCTATTTCACCATAATAGCGGTCTTCCGGCACCGGCACGCCCCCTTCGTAGAGATAGGTAATATCTGAGCTATCAAACAAAATCTGCCCGCCGGGTGCCATCAGAGACTGCAGCTGCATGAGCAGGCCCGGCAGATCCGGCAGTGTACCGGCAATGCCCAGGCCGTTCATCATCAGCAGCAGGGTATCCCACTGTACTCCTTCCAACTCCCACAGATCGGCCATCAGCACATCCTTTACACCCCGCAGGCGCATTACTTCACAACTTAGAGGGGAGTTTTCCAGGGCTGTTACTTCCATACCTTTTTCCTGCAGCACCAGCGGAAAAGCACCGGCACCGGCACCTACATCCAGCACACGGCCTTTACAGAACTGGAGCGCCTGGCGCTCCAGTTCGGAATATTTGCGGGGATCTCTAAAAAAAACAGACACCGGCATACGCTCCGGTGGGCCGTAGCTGGTATGAAGCCTAAGGTGCACCTTTTTATCTTTTTTCAGCCAGTAATCCATCAGGGCCTGGCCTTGTACATCTGCTGCCATGTTTAACTGGAATGATCTGCTATAATAACCCATTTACCCTCACGCTTTTCCCACACCAGGGAAAAATGCCCCTCCAGATCGCCAATGCTGCGGGCCAAGTGCCATTTACCCACTACCAACCATGACTTGCCTCCCTCCAATGGCCTCACCACTTTAACATCAAAGGCAAGCTTTCCCATTGCCTCGGCACCTGCATAATTCTTTTTGTAATTATCGAGCGTTTGCTGCCAGCCCCAGGTAAGCCCGCTTTTGCCAACAAAAAGCAGTGAATCGCTCTTCCAGTAACCCTGCATAAAAGCCTCCAGGTCGCCCCGGTTCCAGGCTTCTGTTTGTGCCTGCAGTGTTTTTGCAATTTCCTGCCTGGGCTTTTGGGCATAAGCAGCAGGAGCACAGCAGAGTAAACTTAATAATATCAGCACCAGTCCGGTAAACCTCATATAGCAGCAGTAGCTTGTTTACTGCAAGTATACTGCTAAAAACAGCAAAGCAGGCACTGGAATTACAAAACCTGCTTTGCCGTAACTTCTTAAAGAAAGAAAAGAACTGATTGAAATTACTTAAATCCATAGCCGAGGGAAAACCCAAACCAGGCGGGAAAGAAGCCTTCATTCGTAATGGCGGGGGTCCAGGTAAACCTAAATACAAAGCCGCTGTTCAGGGGCTGGTAGCGGTAACCTGCATTCAGAAAACCTGCAACGGTAATGTCTGCATCTTCTCTTACATCGCCTGTTAAATCCAGAAACTCCACACGACCAATGATGGGCGTAAGACCGGCACCCATTTCAAAAGCACTGCGCCTTTTACCAAAAAGATAGTTGTAAGAAAGCGGTATTGAATAAATAGCCCCCCTCACCTAGCTTTCCAGCCCATCGGTACCAGAAACGGGAGAGCCTCCTATACCCAGCCGCACACCATGCCCATCCTGGCGGCCAGCAGACAAACGCATGTCATAATTGATGGAAACACCCATACCATTCCCCAACAGCTCGGCATAAACTGCTTTGTTTCTGCTACCACTGGCTGGTATTTCCTGGACTATGACTGTTAAACAACTAAAAGTAAGCAATAAGAAAGAAAAAATCAGACGCATAAAAATTCGGTTAAAGTTGAAAACATAGTTAATCCCTTCACTGCAACATCCATGTTTTTAACAATGCACGTTTGAACATAGATACAGAAATGCTTTTCATGATAATTATCATGTTTTTCACTACCAGTTGAAAGTAAATTTGCAGCATGAAAAATGATATTACTACTCCTGAAGATATACGTTCGCTGGTTAATACCTTTTATGATAAAGTACAGGCTGATCCGCAGCTGGGGCCCGTGTTCAATGATGTTGCGAATGTTAACTGGAGTACTCATTTGCCCATCATGTATACTTTCTGGGAAAACCTGCTGCTTGGCAGTGCCCGTTATACCGGCCGCCCATTTCCCAAACATGCACCACTACCCATTAGCACCCAGCATTTTGTACAGTGGCTTAATTTATTTGAAGCTACTGTAGATGAACTCTTTACCGGAGAAAAAGCAGAAGAAGCAAAAGGCAGAGCACGCGCCATTGCGCTTGTGTTTATGGGCAAGATGGGTTTACTGGAAGAGGATGGCTGGTCGAGCCCGGAGAACAGAATCCAGTAAGCTTGCCGAAAACAAGTTTCAGGTAATAAGTATTATGTAATGGTTACTGGCGCCGTGCCCTACATAAAGAGCAGTGACTGAAGTGCCAAAACCAGACAATTATGTACAAGAGCAGCAACTACCGCTGCTTTGTGCATAACACACAAAATACTTAATACTTACTTTTTAGCCTGAACATCATGAAACGTACCATTGGTATCATAGGCATTGGTTCTGTTGGAACCAGCGTAGCCATTTCTGTACTGCATACCGGCATAGCAGACGAATTACTGCTCTTCGATGCGCGCCAGGAGCGTGCCGAAGGCGAAGCCATGGACATGGCCCACGGGGTGTCGTTTTACCCCTCTGCCACTGTGCGCACCGCCACCCCCGAGCAAATGCTGGAAGCAGATGCTGTTGTGATTGCTGCCGGCCGTGGTGGTAAGCCTGAAGAATCTCGCTTGGACTTACTCAGGGATAATGCGCGCATCATAAAAGAACTGGGCGAAAAGCTGAAGGGTGCGAAGGGCCTGCTGATTATGATTGCTAACCCTGTTGATGTACTAACCTATGTACTGCATAAAGCATCGGGACTACCTGCAGAGCGTGTAATAGGAACAGGCACCATGCTGGATACTGCCAGGCTCAGGCAAATTCTGGGCCGGGAGCTGGAACTTGAATCAGATTCTATTCATGCCCAGGTAATAGGAGAACATGGCGACTCGGAAGTGGTGCTTTGGTCTGGTGCCGAAATTGGTGGCGCCTTACTACGGGACTGGCCCGGCTGGACATCAGAAAAAGAAGAGAGAATAGCTCGGGAGGTAAAATCTGCAGCACACGAAATAATCAAACGCAAAGGTGTTACCAACCATGCCATTGGTTTGGTTACTGCCGCCCTGCTAAAGTGGGCCGTAAGGGGAGAAAGGCGCGTTTTAACCGTTTCGCGGGTGCAGGAGGGAATTTATGGATTGAAAGATGTTGCTTTATCACTCCCTACCATTGTGGGTTCCGATGGTGCTACCCAGGTACTGGAACCACAAATGGACGAACAGGAGCTTAAAGCCCTGAAGCATTCCGCAGAGGTGATCATGAAGGCTATTCAGTCAATTGAAGATTGAGCCAGCCTTATACACCTCATCTCCTGCCCTTCTCTTTTGAGGATAAGGCTTCTCCTCAAAGGAGAAAGGTGAATGTGCATCTGCATTAGTGCAGGCGGCTAGTATGGAGGCTAATTGTTTAGGAAGAGACAGTGGTACAAAAAGGAAAAATCGAGAGATTATGCACTCGCTTTTTCCTTGTATTCTTTATCCTCTGAAGGGTCTGGCAATTACCTGTACCAGGCGTTTTTCTTTTTCCCAAAAGAAGCGAAACTGACCCAATAGGGTGCCATAGGCTAAGATGAGCACCTGGTATGCCGGGAAAATAAATATCAGGTAGGCAATGGCTTTAAGCCAGAAATCAGTTTGCTCATTGAAGCCCAGGGCACCAAAGTACCATTGCTTTAACACCACTACAGAAGAGCCTGCCAGTGAAAAGGTAAGCAGTATAAGCAGTACCTGCCAGCTGCTTGTTAATCCCCATTTATTTTTAAGTCTGTTCATATTGCTGGTATTGGGTAGTTAGTATTTAGTACTAAGAACTTTTAGATGGTTTTGCTGAAGATTTGGGTGGTAGGTTTGTTGCGCCATAGCCGGGCATCCAGGGCCATGCAGATGTTGCGCACAAACGGCTTTGCATGTTCATACACCTGCACCGAATCACCCTCTACCCTGATCAGGCCATCGGCTGCCAGTTCTTTCAGGCGCTCCCTTGCATCTAGCAGGGCAAGTGTTTTCAGCTCGGCGTCCGACCATTTTGTTTTGAATCGGCACATGATATTTAAAATATGCTGGCGTACTACCAGGTCTTCATGGTTCAGGATATGCCCTTTGAAAATAGGGAAATGGCCTTTATTTACAGCATCCTGGTAATCTTCCACCTTTTTCAGGTTCTGGCCAAAGGCCGTCCAGGTATCACTGATGGAGGAGCATCCCAGCCCAACCATTAGCTTAGTGTGGGTAGTGCTGTAGCCCATAAAATTGCGGTGCAGTGTACCATTTCCGGCCGCCAGGCTTAGGGAATCAGCTGGTAGTGCAAAATGGTCCATACCAATCTCCAGGTACCCCTGCTGCTCAAACATGTTCTTGCCCATTTCGTACAGGCCACGCTTTACTTCGTCAGAGGGCAGGTCGGCTTCGGTATACCGGCGCTGGCCAGGGCTGGTCCAGGGCACATGGGCATAACTGTAAAAGGCTATTCTGTCAGGCCGCAGGCTGTTCACCATGGCAATGGTTTTACGCACACTATCTGCTGTTTGCAGGGGCAGGCCATAGATCAGGTCATAGTTAATAGAGGTGTAACCAATACGGCGAGCCTGCTCGGTTACGCGCAACACATTTTCGTAAGGCTGTACCCGGTTAATAATGGCCTGCACCTGCGGATCAAAATCCTGTATGCCAAAGCTCACCCGGCGGAAGCCCAGCCCGTAAAGGGTTTTCAGGTGTTCTTCAGTAGTGTTATTCGGGTGTCCTTCAAAGCTAAACTCAGCTCCTTCGGCTACTTCAGCTCCTGTTGTAATCCCCTTTATCAGGCGTTGCAGGTTATAAGGACTGAAGAAAGTAGGAGTACCCCCACCCAGGTGCAGCTCCCGAATTAGCGGTTTTTCGCCGAACAGCTCAAGGTAAAGCTGCCATTCCTTCAGCAGTGCGCTTATGTAAGGATCTTCTACTTTATGATTAATGGTAATGCGCTTGTTGCAGCCACAATAGGTACAAAGCTTTTCGCAGAACGGAAGGTGCAGGTAAATGCTGATGCCCTGCTCCCGGCTGTCATCAAATGCTGATTTCACCTGCTGTTTCCACTCCTCTTCGGTTGGTGGCACCTCGCTCCAGTAAGGCACTGTTGGATAACTGGTATACCTTGGCCCCGGAACGTTATATTTTCTGATGAGTTGAATATTCATGACTCGTAGTAGTTTAAAGTTGGAGTAGTGGTTTATATCTTATTCAGCGTATGTGGTAGTTGAGAGGCAGGAGAATAAGATTTATAAATAATAATACCTGATACTATTTTATTGACTGTTGCCATTAGCCGCTGCAGCCCTTCTCTTTGATGGGTTTCTTACTGACCACAAATTGGGATACCTTTTTCTACCCAGGCCAATACCGGACTTAGGTAAGGGATGCCCAGCTCAAGACCCCTGGCTACCAGTGCAAGCCCCATGACAAATGCCGCTGCCGGTGCTAAACGCTTTAGCTGCAACTGCCATCCGCCCTTTATCCATTTGCCTGCCAGTACTACTGCCAGCATGGCCGGCAAAGTGCCCGCTCCAAAGGCAGCCATATAAGCCGCACCTGTTAAAGCAGAACCTGTTACCAGCGCGCCCGCCAGGCCCAGGTACACCAATCCACAGGGCAGTAAGCCATTCAGCAGCCCCAGCAGAAAGCCCGATAGTTTATAGCGGCGCCTTAATACAGCAGCCATACTTTGCTTAAGCCTGTACAGTGGATTTCCGAAGAAACCAGCACCCCCGACAAAACGCTCAACACGGCTGGGAGACAGGGCGAAGAACAGCAGTAACATACCACCGGCAATAGATAACCCCTGCTGCCAGCCTGCCATTACTATGCTCTGCCCCAGCGCGCCCACCACAGCACCAAGTGCTGAATAGGTAAGGATGCGCCCGGCCTGGTACAGCAGGCGGCCTTGTAGCCAGGCAGCACTTGTTTTTCCGGCAGGCACCGCCAGGGCCAGTGGGCCGCACATGGCCACACAGTGCATGCTGCCTAAAAAACCAATTAAAACTGCCGACCAGAACTGCATCTTTAGTTTATGTTAATGGCTTCTTCTGAGTAAAAGGACTTCTCGCCGGCTTTCCAGTCTATCTTCAGGCGGTATAAACCAGCAGGCAGCTCAGTTACATTAAGTTGCTGCCTTCCACCAGCATCGGGAGCAATGGCAACTGTACGGTCAAAGCGGGCGTCTGAAGGGCGAAATATTTGAATTTCTCCACTTACGGCACCCTCAATGGCAGGAAACACAACTGCCACACCACGGCCTTCTACCTGCACCTGAACGGGCTGAACCAGCGAGCGGGCATTGCGCATTTTATCCATCTGCGACTCGTACCTCAGCTCCTGCTTATAGTAATCTTCTGTTACCAAATCGATATTCTCTTTGCTGCTGCGGTAGGCCAGGTAGCCCATAAAGCTTACAAAGCAGCAGAAGAAAACAATGATCCCGTGACCCCAATTAAATTTTATCATAATGTTGTGTTGTAAGTATTTAGCGTTTCTTCCGGAGTTTCTTTACTGACTTATCAGGCCAGATGCCTTCCCCCTAAATCATTTACTTACAATACAAATTTCGTCAGGACTGGCAGGACTGGGTATGAGGTGAATCAGCGCAAAAACTGATATATATCAGTTTTTCATAAAAAAAGCCGGTCTGGCTGACCGGCTTTTTCATATAAATGAAGATGAAGATGACTTTTGAATTGCTTTAATTAACAGGGCCCATAAACTTTGTCTTTAGGGTTTCCAGCTGTTCATCGCCCTTAAAAACGCCTATGGTTAATTTTTGTGAGGCCTTTTCTATGGATTCCTGCGGGATCAGAATAAAGAGGGCACCTTCGGCAACGCCGCCTTCAGGCACCTCTATACTTGATTGGTTACCGATCAGCTTTATTTCACCTGCTTCATCCAGTAACCTAAAAGTAAGCGGTACTGCCTCCTGGGTTTTATTGATGATCTTATAGTTGTACAGGTTGCTGATGTAGCCTCCCTCCTGCTCCTGGTACAGCATGCCAGGTGTGCGTAATAGGCTGGTTTCAACCTGCCCACGCATAAAGAGCAGGCCTACGAACAGCACAGACAACACCCCGAGCACCCCTGTGTAGGCTATGCTTCTTTTGGTCCAGTGCATACCGGTGCGGCCTTCCACGAGATTTGCTTCAGACTCATAGCGGATAAGCCCAGTAGGCAAACCAACATTCTCCATGATGCTGTCGCAGGCATCGATGCAGGCGGTACAGTTGATGCATTCCAGCTGGGTACCATTGCGGATGTCGATTCCTGTGGGGCAAACGCTTACACAAAGCTTACAATCCACGCAATCGCCTTTATCGGCGGCTTTACGGTCTTCTCCCTTCCGGAATTTACCTCTTGCTTCGCCACGGGTGTAATCGTAGCTGATCACCACAGACTCGCGGTCCAGCAGCACACCCTGCAGGCGGCCGTATGGGCAAACCGTAGTGCAAACCTGCTCGCGGAAACTGGCAAACACCCAGTAGAAAACACCAGTGAAGATCAGAATAGACGCCAGGCCGGCAATATGTGCCGCCGGCGGATCGGTTATGATATCCAGTAGTTCTTCGCTACCAATAATATAAGCCAGAAATGTATTGGCAATCAGAAAAGAGATAGCAAAAAAGATAGCATGTTTACTCACCTTCTTCACTACCTTTTCCTTATCCCATGCTTGCTTGTCCAGCTTTTTCTGGGCAGTATTATCACCTTCAATCCAGTATTCAATTTTCCGGAAAACCATTTCCATGAAAATCGTCTGGGGGCAGATCCATCCACAGAATACCCTTCCATAGACTACCGTAAAGAGCACAATAAAGACCAGCCCTACTAATGAAGCTAATACAAAGAGATAGAAATCATGTGGCCAAAAGATCTGACCGAAGATTACGAATTTGCGCTCTACTACATTTAGCAGCAGCAGCGGCTGTCCTCCTATTCTAATAAAGGGGCCCGAGAACAGGATCGCCAGTAACACCCAGCTTACCCAGCTCCGATAATTGGTAAATTTTCCTTTTGGCTTTTTAGGGTAAACCCACACACGCTTTCCTTCCCGGTCTACAGTAGAGATACTATCTCTGTAGCTCTGAGGGTCAAATGGTTTACCTTTATATACTATGCTCATGGGTTGATCAATTAGTGAATGAGCGAATGAGCGGACCGCTCATTTGCTCATTCACTAATTCACTAATTTCTTTTAAATTCTTCGCCTTGCGGCTCTTTGGCATTGGCAGGGTTGCTGCCTTCTTTGCTGATGATGAAGCTTGTCACCTGCTGGATTTGCTCCGGGCTAAGCTGGGCTTCCCAGCTGATCATGCCTTTTTGTGGCACACCCTTCTTGATGGTTTTGAAAACATCCTTCACATCTCCACCATGCAGCCAGTAAACGTCCGTAAGGTTGGGACCTACGCCACCCTGCAGCTCGGCACCATGGCAGGCACCGCAGGAAGCTCCATATATTTTGGCACCTTCTGCAAGCGCAGCTTCGTCGGTTAGCAGCTCAACATTGGTTTCGTCAATGGCTCCTCCCTTTTCTGCCAGATAGGCCTCAACCTCCATTTTGGCAGCCAGCACTTCCTGCTCGTACTCCTCATCCTGCAGCGGAGCCCAGTCAAAAACATGATAAGCGGCCATGTAAAATACTGAAAAGACAATGCAGGCATAGAACATGGCTTTCCACCAGGGTGGCAGGTTGTTGTCCAGTTCGCGGATGCCATCGTACTCATGGTCGGTCATTACTTCTTCCTCACGCTCCAGCGGAACGGCATCGGTTAGTTTAGACCATACACTTAGCTTCTGTGGTTGCTGTACTTTGGCTGCTACAGTTTCGGTTGCTGCTGCACCTTCCGGCTGCAGCATTACTTTTTTCATCACAACCACGGCGTACAGGAGCACCAGTGTACAGATGAAAATAAGGCCGGCCAGTACTACTGCTAATCCTAATAAAAGGTCTGTCTGGCTGATGCCTGTAGCCGCTGCACCCGAAGAACCTGCCGTCTGCTGGGCAGATGCCAGCACTGGCGTCATGCTTAAGCCAAAGGCAGCCACCATGCTGCTATATTGAATACTTCGCTTCTTCATGATTTAGCTTTTTTGTTGTGCTGAAATTGTTACTTCCTCCTCATCGAGTGGCATAGCCGACAACTCACTGATGCGCTCTTTCCTGGTTTTCATCACGATGATCAGCAAAAGTGTAAAGAAGATGAAGAAGATCAGGAGGGAGATAATGGGATAGAGTTCTATCCCGATTATCGTCTCCATATGGTGTTTTATGAACTTAAGCATGATTACTTGTTAGTTTGAGGTCTCACTTCGTAAGGCTTCACCTCTTTATCCGGATCAGCTTTGATATCGGTACCCAGGCGCTGCAGGTAAGCAATAAGGGCTATGATCTCCTTGTCGCTGCTTACTTTCACGCCGCTTTGCTCCAGCCTGGCGGCTATCTCCTCGGCTTGCAGCTTCAGGTCAGCAACGGCCTTATCTTCGTAGCCTTCAGGATATGGAACCCCCATGGTGCGCATGGCATTTATTTTAGCACCTGTTTTGCTGATATCCAGCTCTTTCTCGGCCATCCAGGGGTAGGCTGGCATAATAGAGCCAGGCGACATGCTCTCCGGATCGATCATGTGGTTGTAGTGCCAGCTATCGGGATACTTGCCACCTTCACGGAGCAGGTCCGGACCGGTACGTTTAGAGCCCCACAGGAATGGGTGGTCATACACGAACTCACCAGCTTTTGCATACTCGCCGTAACGTTCGGTTTCGGAGCGGAATGGCCTTACCATCTGGCTATGGCAGTTATTACAGCCTTCTTTGATGTAAATATCACGGCCTTCGAGCTCAAGTGATGTATAAGGTGCTACAGAAGCAATGGTTGGTACGTTAGATTCTACCAGGAAGGTAGGCATCATTTCTACCAGGCCACCAATCAGAATTACTACAAGGCTACCCACCATTAGCTGCACAGGGCGGCGCTCAATCCAGCGGTGCCAGTGCTCACCTTCGTGCTTCTCGTAGGTATCGCTAAGCGGAGCAGCCTCGGCCTCTTCGTTGGCAATAAAGCTACCGGCTTTGGCAGTTTTGATCAGGTTGTAGGCCATGATGAACACACCTACGATGAATAACGCACCACCGAATGCACGCAGGGCATACATAGGTTTCATTTGCGTTACAATCTCCAGGAAGTTAGGGTACGCCAGTAAGCCTTCCTGAGTAAACTCTTTCCACATTAAGCTTTGGGTTAAGCCAGCCCAGTACATTGGTACGGCGTAAAAGAGTATACCCATTGTAGCAATCCAGAAGTGCCAGTTAGCAAGCTTAACAGAGTAGAGCTTTGTATTCCACATGCGCGGGAACAGCCAGTAGAGCATACCAAAGGTTAACATACCGTTCCAGCCCAGGCCGCCTACGTGTACGTGTGCTATGGTCCAGTCGGTAAAGTGGCTGATGGCATTGATGTTTTTCAGCGAAAGCATTGGTCCCTCGAAAGTAGCCATACCATAAGCAGTAAGCGCTACCACCATAAACTTCAGCACCGGCTCTTCGCGCACTTTATCCCAAACGCCGCGCAGGGTTAATAAACCATTGAGCATACCACCCCAGCTTGGGGCAATCAGCATAACAGAGAATACTACACCCAGTGACTGTGCCCAGTCGGGCAGTGAGTTATACAGCAAGTGGTGCGGACCAGCCCAGATGTAGAGGAAGATCAGCGCCCAGAAGTGGATAATGGACAGGCGGTAAGAGTAAACCGGACGATTAGCGGCCTTAGGCACGAAGTAGTACATCAGGCCCAGGTAAGGCGTAGTGAGGAAGAAAGCCACGGCGTTGTGGCCATACCACCACTGCACCAGCGCATCCTGCACACCGGCATACCAGCTGTAGCTCTTCATAAAGGAGATGGGCAGCTCAAAAGAGTTTACAATGTGCAGAACCGCTACAGTTACAAAGGTGGCAATGTAAAACCAGATGGCTACATACAGGTGGCGGGTACGGCGCTGCAGAATGGTAGCAAACATATTGTAACCAAACACCACCCACATCAGGGTAATGGCAATGTCTATTGGCCACTCCAGCTCTGCATATTCTTTAGAGGTTGAATAGCCCAGCGGCAGTGTAATGGCTGCGGCTACAATAATAAGCTGCCAGCCCCAAAAGTTAATCTTGCTTAGGGTATCGCTGTACATGCGGGCTTTGCAAAGCCGTTGCAGCGAGTAGTACACACCAGTGAAGATACCATTGCCCACAAAGGCAAAGATTACCGCATTGGTGTGCAGTGGGCGAATACGCCCGAAGGTGGTGTATTCAATACCAAAGTTCAATGCCGGAAACACAAGCTGCAGTGCTACAAATAGCCCCACCAGCATCCCCACAGCTCCCCATAACATGGTGGCGTAGGCGAACATCCGAACAATTGCGTTGTCGTAAGAGAAGCGCTCCAGCTCCAGCCTTGGCGGCTTATAGCCGGCGGTTGCCTCTTGGGTTAATACGCCTGTACTCATAGGTCTCGGAAAATTATTTAGTAGTAGTTTGTTTTTTAGCAGGTTTATCGTCGAACAACATCCTCACAGAGGGGGTGTAATCATCCTCGTACTGGCCTGAGCGGGTGGCCCAGAGAAAAGCTACCAGGAAACCGATAGCTACCAGCAGGCTTATTCCGATCAGCAGAAACAATGCACTCATATTTTACACTTGTTTACACTACAAATCTCCCCAGATAGCAGCAGCTTAGGTATGACAGCCATCACCCCAAAAACTGATATATATCAGTTTTACCGTATTCATTCTTATAAGTGAAGCAGGGGAGCTGATAAAAACTGAAGTCTGTATTACAGGGCATTAAGCCTGAAAAGCTGAAAAAATTTTAGTGCAGGGATGGTATAGCGTTTGCTAAATCTTAAGTGTTTTTTATACTTTAGAGGTTTAAAAACCAAGGCTATGTTTGTTCACCACGTATATTTCTGGTTAAAGAACCCCGACTCGTCTGAAGACAAGAACCAGCTGGAAGAAGGACTGCGGGAGCTCGAAAAAGTTGATGTTATCCGCACCTTTCATGTAGGCGTGCCTGCCAGCACCAACCGCCCTGTGATCGAAAGAGGTTATTCGTTTTCCCTACTACTGATATTTGATGACCTGGAAGACCAGGAAACCTACCAGGTCCATCCAGTCCATGAAAAGTTTGTGAAAGAGTGTTCCGAGCTGTGGTCTAAGGTGGTGGTGTACGATTCGGTTGACTGATTCTGCGCTGAATGGAGACAGCCCGGCTAAAAATGACTATGGTCAATTTTAGGGCTTAAGCTGTGGGTGTATAAGTATTTGCTAATGCTAAAGCTTACTACCACAAACAGAAAAGGGCCTGTACTATGTACAAGCCCCGCTATTTACTTTTTATTTGTTCAGCTAAATCAGTAATTAATCACGCTCCTGTTTCACGCAGTAACTGCTCAAATGCCCTTTCCCATTTCTGAAAGCTGAATTGCTGCTGTATGTTTTCGAACTTCTGACGGATCAGGTCGAGGCGCAGGTTGCCAATGCTGCCTTCGTGGGTATGCTGCACCTCAAGCTCGGGCTGGTAGGTACCCTCGTTAATGGCCGCTCCCACCTCTTTATAGGCCTGGCGGAAAGGTACCCCTGCCATTACCATTTTATTCACTTCCTCTACGCTGTAAATGTATTGGTACTTATTGTCTTTGATGGCTTCGGGATTAACCTTTGCCCGCTGCAGCATGTAGCTACAAATGCTTAGACTTCTTTTAAGCTCCTCCAGGGCTGGAAACAGGATCTCCTTCAGCAGCTGAAAATCGCGGTGGTAGCCGCTGGGCATGCTGGCAGTCAGCATCATAATCTCGTTGGGCAGAGCCATTTGCCGGTTGCTCTTGCCGCGCATCAGCTCAAACACATCGGGGTTTTTCTTGTGCGGCATAATGCTGGAGCCCGTGGTGAGCTCATCGGGGAGGGTAAGAAAGCCAAAGTTCTGGCTGTTGTAGAGGCAAACATCCATGGCCAGCTTGCTAAGGGTGTGGCTGATACCGGCCATGGCAAACGCAAGGCTAAGTTCGGTTTTGCCCCGCGAGAGCTGTGCATTCACCACATTTACATGCAGGCTGTCGAAGCCCAGCAATTCGGTGGTAAGCGTGCGGTTAATGGGCAGTGAAGAACCGTAGCCCGCACCAGAGCCCAGCGGATTCTGGTTGATAATGCCATAGGCTGCATAGAGCAGGCGCAGGTCATCTGCCAGTGACTCGGCATAGGCCGAAAACCACAAGCCAAAGGAAGATGGCATGGCAGCCTGCAGGTGCGTATAGCCGGGAATGAGCACTGCCTTATGCTGCTCTGCCGCCTGAAGCAGGGTTTCAAACAATTCTCCTACTCCTTCAACCAGGGCTTTTACCTCTGCCCGCAAGTACATTTTCAGGTCTACCAGCACCTGATCATTGCGCGAGCGTGCGGTGTGTACCCGCTTGCCTGCATCGCCCAATTGCTGAGTAAGCTGAAGCTCTACCTGTGAGTGTACATCTTCCACCCCCTCCTGAATGGTAAATGTACCTTCTTCTATTTGCTTGTAAATGCTTTGCAGCCCCAGCTTAAGCTGCTCCAGTTCTTCTCCACTAATCAGGCCAACAGACTGCAGCATGGTGGCATGGGCCAGGGAGCCCAGCACATCGTAAGGGGCCAGGTAAATATCCAGCTCCCGGTCTTTGCCTACAGTGTAGCTTTCTATTTTATTTTCTACGGTAAATCCTTTATCCCAGAGTTTCATGGCAGCGTATGGTTTAAAAATGGAGGTCTTCTAAAAGCGCAATATAACGCACTATGCCGGCCCTAATCTCCGACAGGCGTATGTATTCGTTAGCAGTGTGTGAGCGGGCAGAGTCGCCGGGGCCTAATTTTACGGAAGGAAAAGGCATCAGCGCCTGATCCGATAAGGTTGGCGAGCCATAAAGTTCTATGCCCATGCTGCTGGCTTTTTGCACCAGCGGATGATCGGTTGCTATACCTGAGGAATTCAGGCGGGTAGAGCGTGGCGTAACTTCTGCACTTACGTACAGGCGGATCAGCTCCAGTAATTCTGTATTGCGGTAGCACTCGTTGGTACGCACATCTACCACAAAGCGGCACTCATCGGGCACCACATTGTGCTGGGTGCCGGCCTGTACCTGGGTAACCGACATCTTAACGGGCCCCAGCACATCTGATGTTTTAGGGAACTGGTGAGTACGAAACCATTCAATATCGGCAAGGGCTTTGTAAATGGCATTTTCGCCTTCGTTGCGGGCGGCATGCCCTGCCCTGCCCCGTGCTACACAATCGAGCACCATCAGGCCTCTTTCTGCAATGGCAAGATCTAAAGAGGTAGGCTCGCCTACAACGGCAAGGGCCACCTCTCCCAGCAGTGGTAATATAGATTGTACGCCTGCCTGTCCTGAAACTTCCTCCTCTGCCGTAATGGCCACAATCAACTTGTATGGAAGCTCTGGCAGCCTGCTTAGGTAGAGAAAAGCCGCTAATAAGGATACCGCCGAAGCTCCTGCATCATTGCTGCCCAGGCCATAAAGCGTGTCTTCCTCCATTGCAGGCTCAAAGGGGTCTTTCGTCCAGCCGGCTACGGGCTTTACGGTATCGTGGTGTGAGTTGAGTAGCAGGACTGGCGCCCCAGCTTCATGGTTTTGGGCCACACACCACACATTATGATCCTGCCGCTGGGGCTGGTAGCCGTGTTGGCGTAGGAAGTCTTCGATAAGATCTGCTGTTGGCCCTTCCTCCCTGGAGAAAGATGGTGTGCTGATAAGTGCCTTCAGGAGCCGAACAGCTTCCTCATGGAGTGTATCTAAACTGTCTACAGGCATAGCGTTGTTCCGCTTTCCAGGTCAGCAATATCGGTGGCATAGCATATCCGTACACTGCTTACCCCAGCCTCAATGGCATTAAATGCATTATCGAGCTTTGGAATCATGCCATCGGCAATTACCCCATCCTGTTTATACTGGCTGTAGCTGCCGGGAGTGATATGAGCTATCACAGAATCTGGGTTGTTGACATTCGTCAGCACTCCTTTCTTTTCAAAGCTGTATACCAGTGTGGTTTTGAAACTACTGCTAAGGGCAACGGCCAGGCCAGAGGCTATGGTATCGGCATTGGTGTTGAGCAGGCTGCCCTGCCCATCATGTGTAAGGGGCGCCACTACAGGGGTAATACCCGCTGCGAAGAGGCTTTCCAGCAAAATCACATTGATGTTAGCAGTATCGAAGTCGCCTACAAAGCCCCAGTCACGGTCGCCCCTCTGGCGCTTATGAGCAGGAATAAGGTTGCCATCGGCACCGGTGAGGCCCATGGCATTGCAACCCACAGCCTGCAGCAGTGCCACTATACGTTTGTTGATACCACCGCCATAGACCATTGTTACAATCTGCAGGGTATCGGCATCTGTTACGCGGCGGCCCTCTACCATATGAGCTTTTATGCCCAGCTTCTCACCCATTTGGGTGGCAAGCTTGCCACCACCATGCACCAGCAGTTTATAGCCCTGCAGCTGCGTAAACTTTTGCAGCACCTCCTGCAGTAATTCGGGACTGTCTACTACATTCCCGCCTATTTTTACGATGGTTACATTATTCATTTGGCTGATTTTTCAGGTTCAGGCTACAGGAAGCACCGAACTGGTAGTGACTAGCAGTTTATGTTGACTGTTTCTGTTGAATGGTATTCAGCTTTAGGCTCCCCAACTCCTCAAATGAGCTTACTCTTTTGCGGTTAATCAGGTACCAGCCATCATTGCGGCGCTCGTAAACCTTCACTTCACTTGGAAAAACATAATCGAAGGTTTCGAACTCATCTTCAGGATCAACTGCTTCTTTTTTAGGAATTTCAAAAGCATAGTAGGTGGCACCGGGCAAGCCTTCCTTAATGTCTCCACTCTTAGTATCTGTGGCATCTCCGAGCTTTATTTCCCTGTTGCTGTAGACAATTACATCGTAATGCCTGTTGGCGAAGCACTGGCCCATAACATAAATACCCGGAGAACCAGCCGTCTCAACGCCCTGAATAGCACCCTGCCAGGTTTCAAGAGAATTACAATCGGTTAAAAAGTCAAAATCAACCTTTTCCCCTTCTTTTTCAGCTGCCGTTGGGGCGGGAGAATCTTCCAACATATCTTCTGCTGCTACAGTTGGGCCCTCTACTTCTGTTAATGCTTCTTCTGCTGCAGATGTGGTATTTTCGCTTCCAGACTGGTTACAGGCGGTTACAAGCCACAGACCAAATATGAGAATAAATATTTTGTTCATGTTTATATAGCTGTATTGCGCTTGCTCTTCATAATGGAACCTTATCTGTTAATAAAAATCTGCAGCTGCCCCTGTAGCGTCGATGCATGCATTGACGTGGTAGAGATATGCAGCAAGGACAATTACAAAAGACGCCTTCTCAAAACTGTAGAGGCAAAGCGCTATTCATTATATGCTGTAAATTTTATGACCTCTGCTTTTTACAAGCACGTCGATGCGCGCATCGACGCTACAGGGCAGCAGTAGATACTTCTGCCATTTGTGGTTTTTCACAAACTCTCCAACATTTTCTTCAGTACCAATTGCGCAGTCCAGAGGCGGTTTTCAGCCTGGAGAATCACAATACTGTTATCTACTACCGCATCGGTGGCAATTACGTTACGACGTATGGGTAAACAGTGCATAAAGTGTGCGCTATCAGTCAAAGCCATCTTTTGCTCAGTAATGGTCCAGTTTGGATCTTTCGAGAGGATTTTGCCGTACTCCTGATAGCTGCTCCAGTTCTTGGCGTAGATGAAATCGGCTCCTTCAAAGGCTTTATCCTGGTTGTACTCTACGCGGCTGTTCTTTACTATAGCAGGATCAAGTTCGTAACCTTCAGGATGGGTGATCACCAGATCTACCTCCCCTGCCTGCATCCACTCCACGAAGGAGTTGGGCACCGCCTGCGGCAACGCTTTTGGGTGTGGTGCCCAGCTTAGTACCACCTTTGGCCGCTGCTTCTTTTTGTATTCTTCAATGGTGAGCAGATCGGCAAAACCCTGCAGCGGGTGCTTTGTAGCACTCTCCAGGCTTACCACCGGCACTTTGCTGTGCTGAATAAATTTATTCAGTACTGTTTCCTGGTAATCGGATTCACGGTTCTGTAAACCCGGAAAACTGCGTACGCCAATAATATCGCAATACTGCGAGATAACATTCACTGCCTCCTTCACATGTTCCTGGGCGGCACCATCCATGATGGTGCCCTGCTCCCACTCCAGCTGCCAGCTATCCTGGCCCACATTCAGTACCATTACCTGCATGCCCAGGTTATAGGCTGCCCGCTGGGTACTCATGCGGGTGCGCAGGCTTGGGTTTAAAAAGATTAGTCCCAGCACTTTGTTTTCCCCCAGCTTCTTATGTGCATAGGGATTTTTCTTTAGCTCTTTTACTTCCCGCAGCCACTGGGCGGGGTCTGGAACATCGTGAACAGAGGTAAATTTTCTCATTTTTCTACAGGCACCCCCTGGGGGACTACTTTCTTAAGTTTGGCGATAAAATCATCAACAGCCGGTACATCAATCGTTAAAGGAGGCAGCAACCTGATTTCGTTAGGCCTGGAGGAGCTGCCGGTTAACACCCGTTCTTCTTCTACCAGGGCATGCTGAATATCCTTCACATCACCCTCAAATACCAGGCCCAGCATCAGCCCTTCGCCTACCACTGTTTTAATGGCAGGAATGGATTCCAGCTGCTCCTTCAGGTATGTACCCACTTTAGCGGCATTCTCTACCAGCTCTTCTTTCTCCAGCACATCAAGTACAGACATGCAGGCTGCACAGGCCAGAGGGTTTCCACCAAAGGTAGTACCCAACATACCATACTTTGGTTTAAATTTTGGGTGAATAAGTACACCCCCCACCGGAAAACCATTGGCCATTCCTTTGGCTACGGTAATCAGATCGGGCTTTACGCCAGCATGCTGGTGTGCAAAAAACTTACCCGTACGGCCGTAACCCGACTGGATTTCATCGCAAATAAACACAGCTTCGTGCTTTGCACAAAGTTCTTCGATAGCTTTTAAGAAGAAGTTGCTGGGCACATAAATACCGCCCACACCACGAATACCTTCAATCACCACGGCACAAACATCGCCGGCAGCAAGCGTTTTCTCAAGCAGCTCTATATTTTCCGACTCCAGGATCACCACCTCGCCGCCTTCGTTTACCGGGGCCTGAATTTTTGGATTATCGGTAATGCTAACGGCAGCGGAGGTACGGCCATGGAAGCCTCCCTTAAAGGCTACAATTTTCTTTTTACCATTCTGAAAAGAAGCCAGCTTCAGTGCATTTTCGATGGCTTCGGCACCTGAATTGCAGAGGAATAGCTGGTACTCATCATAACCGGATAGTTCTCCCAGCTTTTGCGCCACCTCGTTACGCAGTTTAAACTCTACTGCGTTGGAGTAGTAGGAAATTTCGTGCAGCTGCTTGGTAAGGGCCGCAATGTATTTAACATGGCTGTGGCCAATAGAGATTACAGCATGGCCGCCATAAAAATCTAGGTACTCGTTACTCTGGGTATCATACACATGGTAGCCCTTGGCATAAGCCAGCTCTACGGGCAGCATTTTATAAACATCAAAAAGTTCCATATTCGAGAGGTTAGAGGTGAGACGTTAGACAATAGATGATAGACAATGGACGAAAGGTTTGGGTGAGGGGCCGAGGATGGATTGAGTGAAACTCAAACCTCATACCTGATACCCGATACCCGACACCCCTCCCTACTTCCGCATGTTCAGAATACGTTCGTAAGAAGTTACCAGGCCCTTGATAAAGGCGGGGCTAAAGCCCTGGTGTTCCATTTCGTTAAGGCCGGCAATGGTACAACCGCGGGGGGTGGTAACTTTGTCGATCTCCTGCTCCGGGTGTGAATGGTTATGGGCCAGCAGGCCCGATACACCTTTGCTTACCTGCACGGCAATCTTGAGGGCATCTTCTGAATCAAAGCCCAGCTGAATGCCTCCCTGGGTGGCGGCGCGGATAAAGCGCATGTAAAAGGCAATGCCGCTGGCACACAATACGGTGGCGGCGGCCATCAGCTCTTCTTCAATAACCAGGGTGCTGCCCAGGCAATCGAACATCTCCTGCACTTCTTCTTTTACCCCCTGCGAACGTTTATTAAACGCAAGGCAGGTCATAGATTCATGAATAGCAATGGCAGTGTTAGGCATGCTGCGGATAATGGGAAACTCCTCTCCCACCACATCGGCAATATGCTTAATGGTAATGCTGGTAATAACACTGATGAGCACATGCTGCTCCGGATTCAGATAAGGCTTTATTTCTTCCAGCAGATCGTTCAGCTGGCCGGGTTGCACACATAAAAGTATCCAGCGGCTTTCCTTTACGGCCCTTAGGTTATCGGAGGTTACCTGCAGCCCTTTTGTGCTAAGGTGCTGTATGCTTTTGGTATTTCTGCGGGTAATGAAGATATCTTCAGCCCTGTACTTACCATTGCTGTGGAGGCCTTCGGCTATGGCTACGCCAAGGTTCCCGCCACCCAGAACCGCAATTTTATTATGCTGCATGAGGATTAAAATTTTGTAGGTTTCAGCTTAAGACCGGCAGTTTCTTCCAGCCCAAACATCAGGTTCATGTTCTGCACGGCCTGCCCGGAGGCCCCTTTCAGCAGGTTATCAATGGCCGTAACGATGAGCAGTTTATTGCCGTGCTTCAGCAGCTGTATAAAGCAGCGGTTGGTATTCACTACCTCCTTCAGGCTAATCTCCTCCCGGCTCACCACTGTAAAAGGTGCGTTGCGGTAGTAGTGCTCGTACAATTGGTAGGCCTGCTCCAGGCTTAGGTCAACATTGGTATAGATGCTTGCAAAAATACCACGTGCAAAATCGCCTCGTAGTGGAATAAAATTGATCTCCTGCTCAAACCCGCCATCCAGCTGTTTAAGGCTTTGCTTAATTTCGTCCAGGTGCTGGTGCTCAAATGCTTTATACACCGACAAGTTGTTGCTGCGCCAGCTAAAATGGGTGGTAGCCGAAAGTCCGGCACCAGCACCCGTAGAGCCGGTAATGGCATGCACATGCACCTCCTCCTTTAGCAGGCGTTCCTTGGCCAGGGGCAGCAGCGCCAGCTGAATGCCGGTAGCAAAGCAGCCGGGGTTGGCTACATAATTGCTTCCCTGGATTGCTTCTTTGTCCAGCTCGGGCAGCCCGTAGGTAAAGGCTTTATCGCCCAGCTTCAGGCCCAGGCGATAATCGTTGCTAAGGTCAATTAGCCTGGTTTTGTCTGAAACAGGATTTGCCTGAAGGAATTCTTTTGCTTTGCCATGGGGCAGGCACAGGAAGATCACGTCTACCTCCTGAATTTGATTGCTGAATTTCAGCTCAGTATCGCCTTTCAGATCGGTATGTACCGAAGTTACAGCTTTGCCGCTCTGGCTATTGCTGTATACAAACTTAAGCTCGGCAGCAGGGTGGTGCAGGAGTAGCCATATCAGCTCGCCAGCGGTATAGCCTGTGCCGCCTATGATGCCTGCCGTAATCATGCTTCCTGCTGGTTTTCGTTTACAGCATGGTATATCTTCAGGGAATTAGCCATGATTTTGGTAAAGCCTTTTACATCTTCGCCACTCCAGCCGTTGTTTTCTTCACCGTATTTGCCAAAGGTGCTGTTCATCAGGTCGTGCTCCGATTCAATGCCCTGCACCTGGAACCGGTATGGCATCAGCGCCACCCGTACTTTGCCGCTTACGTTGGTTTGGGTATCGTCCAGGAACTTCTCAATGTTGCGCATCACAGGGTCCAGGAAAGTGCCTTCGTGTACCATTATGCCGTACCAGTTTGCCAGCTGCTCTTTCCAGTAAAGCTGCCATTTGGTGAGCGTATGCTTCTCGAGCTGGTGGTGTGCTTTTATGATTACGTACGATGCCGCAGCCTCAAAACCAATACGGCCTTTGATACCAATAATAGTATCACCTACATGGTAATCGCGGCCAATGGCATAGGGCGCCGCCAGTTCCTCGAGGTACTGTATGTTGCTAACCGGGTCACCGAATACATCATTTACACCTACCAGTTCGCCTTTCTCAAAATGGAGTACCACTTCAGATGGTTCTGCTTTCTTTAGCTGGCTTGGGTAAGCATGCTCGGGCAGCGGCTGGTGCGAGGTAAGCGTTTCTTTACCACCCACACTGGTGCCCCAAAGGCCCTGGTTGATGGAATATTGTGCTTTGGTCCAGTCGCGTTTTACACCTTTGGCCGTTAAGTAATCAATCTCTGCCTGGCGCGAAAGGGACTGGTCGCGGATAGGCGTGATTACCTGAATTTCGGGGCAAAGAATATGGAAAACCAGATCGAAGCGCACCTGGTCGTTGCCAGCCCCGGTGCTGCCATGAGCAATATAGGAAGCGCCAATTTTACGGGCATAGTTGGCAATGGCAATGGCCTGAAACACACGCTCGGCACTTACCGATAAGGGATAGGTACCATTGCGCAGTACGTTGCCAAAGATCAGGTACTTTACGCACTGCTGATAGTAGGCTTCTGTTTCTTCCAGCGTAACATAGGAAGCTGCACCCAGCTCCATGGCATTACTTTCAATAGCTTGCAGCTCTGTTGTACTGAAACCACCGGTATTTACCGTAGCGGTATGCACTTCCAGACCTTTTTCGTCTTTGAGGTACTTAACACAATAGGAGGTATCTAAACCGCCGCTAAATGCTAGTACTACTTTATTGTTCATGACTGTAGTTTTGGTTGTTTTGCTTTAAAAAGTTGCTTGAGGCTGCTGGCTAGTTTGCCTATTTTAGCAATGCCCCTGTCATCCTGCTGTATTTCCACCAACTGCTCTTTTAGCTGAGGCTGCGCCTGCTGCTTTGGCTTGATCAGCTCTTTCAGGTTATTAACTGTTTTATTGATCTTAGCCAGTTTGCTTTCCTGGGCAGGATCGTAGAGCATACCCGTGCAAAGGCACATTTTGCGCTCGTTGCGGGTAAGGATGTCGAAGTTTTTACAGCTGGTGCAGCCTTTCCAGAACTCTTCATCCTGGGTAAGCTCCGAAAAAGTAACCGGCTTATAGCCAAGGCTGGAGTTGATCTTCATCACCGCCAGGCTGGTGGTAATGCCGAAGATCTTTGCATCTGGATACTTCTTGCGCGACAGGCGAAAAACCGACTGCTTTATTTTTTTGGCCAGCCCCAGCTGACGATATTGAGGCAGCACGATAAGGCCTGAGTTGGCAATGAATTTGGCGTGGCTCCAGGTTTCGATATAGCAGAAACCTGCCAGCTGATCCCCCACCAGGGCAATTACCGCTTTGCCCTCGGCCATTTTAGACATGATATATTCAGGCTTGCGACGTGCAATCCCGGTTCCCCTTGCGGCTGCAGAAAGGGCAAGTTCCTCACAAATTTGTTCTGCGTATTTTATATGCTGTGCACCAGCTTCCACAATGGTCACTTTCATTGGGTATTAGTAGTAATAGGGTAAGTAATAAGGAAGAAGAAAATAAGTGGAGCAAGCAAAGCACGAAGCTTCGCCCAGATTACATCCACCCCGGGGGATTGCTTCCTGCGGGTCGGCACGCCATGGGTACGCACCCCGCGGGTCGTCGGTTATGCGCTGTAGCATAAAAAATACAATCCTGTAACAGCCCGGCTGAAAGTCCTGCGGAGGCCTGCTCAACGGCAAAAAGGATATGTAATTTAGATGTCTTCAATTCCTTAACTGGAAAATAGAATAGATGAAAGAGAAACTCTTGTTAAGAAGAAATATGCTGGGGTCTGAGATTGCAGAAGTGCACGGCTTCCGCTATGTATTTAATGTCGCCCGTTAGGGGCGACGGGGTGTACGTCGGGGGCTAATAACAGCAGCACTAACAGACAGGGCGTCTGTTAAAAAAAGGAACATATGTGCGTTTAGTGCTGTCATTTGTGTACAAATGTAGAATAATATATTAATTCAACAACAGGCTCTACCCATTTTTTTTCAAATAGATAATTCTGCCGTTCTGTAGAATCATACGCCAGACCCCCCTAAAAAGTTCAGCATCGGCCAAATTTTATTGGGACCATCGGTGAAGACCCCTGGATTTTATCAGTATGATATGTGTCTGCAAAGAGCCAACGTTACAGGCAGTGCATTCTGGAGGGCGCCAGTGTCTTTACAGAGGCAAAACGAAGCAGTGGGAGTACTGATTTTTTTCTATATCTGCCTCACAGCAGTGTTTTATCAATATAACTTTTTTGAGGAATTACGAACAACAAGTTCTGGCTTAAGAATTTCGTGCCGGTAAACTTCCTTTGCCATTTTGGCTTCGGTGGTCATGTTCTTAAGCAGGATGCGCGCTGATAACATACCCATTTCAAGTACCGGCTGCCAAACTGATGTTAAGGAGGGCATAAAGTATGATGAATAAGGTTCATCGTCGAATCCTATTATAGAGATTTGATCCGGAATGACAAAGCCAGCCTCTTTGATCACATACATGGCACCAATGGCTACGCCATCGTTCACACCAAAAATGGCATCTGGCGGGTTAGGCAGGTTAACGAGTTTTGTAGCTGCCTCTACACCAAATTCCGGAGAAAATCCGCCTACCTCTATTATCAACTCTTCATCAATATCCCGGTTATGCTTTTTCAGTGCGTCCAGATAACCATTCAGCCTGTGGGAGGAGGTGGACAGGTTAGCAGGGCCAGCGATATGTGCTATGCGTTGGCAGCCGGTTTTCACCAGGTAATCTACCGCCTGAAAAGCACCGTCGTAATCATCTACCAGTACTTTATCTGCTTCCAGGCCTTCGCAATCCCGATCAAAAATCACCAGGGGAATTCCGCTATTTTTTAGTTTGTTGATGTGGTCAAATTGAAAAGTGCCTGAAGCAGGCGATATAAGAAACCCATCTATACGGCTTAAAAAAAGTGTATTGAGCGTTTTGATCTCATCTTCGAAGGATTCATTAGACTGGCTAATCATTAGGTTGTAGCCATGGGAAGTAACGATATCCTGGACACCACTGATGGCGGTAGAGAAAAAGTGGCTTGTAATTTCAGGTACAACGATGCCTATGATGTTCGTTTTGCGCTTTAACAGGTTTAGAGCCTGCATATTGGGCTGGTAGTTCCACCGCTGAGCCACCTCCATCACAGCCCGCTTAGTCTCCTCACAGATAGCATGATGGTTATGCAAGGCACGGGAAACTGTAGAGGCCGAGATATTAAGTTCCCTGGCAATATCAGTAATAGTAACCTGAGCCTTCTTCATATTGTATCCTCTATTTGCTGATGTTAAACTGTAAATAACCATAATTTAAATGAAAATTTTGGATTAACATTAATTCAGCAATGATACATTATCTGATGAGGCGTAACTCAAAAGATTATTTACTGATTTAGGCAGCCTTACTAAAACTTTTCAGGTTTTCGCAAGGCGCTTTTCGCAGTAGACGATGAAACTTATGGATGGCATTTTAGCGCCAGGCCTGGCTGACCTGAATGAACAGAGCATGGGTTTGCTATCTGCTTACAATCAACCCGCTAAGATTATGTAAGCAGATAGCAAAGCTTAAATGCTTTTACAGAGGCATCCGAATACTTCGGCCTAGGGTTTCCGGCTGGAGAACTGCACCGAGCTGTCGTTTATTTCAAAGGAGCTACCTTTCAGCAGGTTGATCATTTCTGCACCTGCCAATAGTACAGGACCATAGCCATGGGCGGCATAGGGGCTAATGGGGCGGTAGTAGTAAAAAGCAGGATCGAAAGCCATGCCGGTGCCTACGCAGGTGCCTTCCACCTGTCCTTTTTCATTTACCTTGGTAGCTACGGCATTCCAGGCCAGCAGCACCATAGGGCCATAGGCCTGTTTGTCTACCCAGCCGCGGTTAATAGCCCTGGCAATAGCATAAGTATAGATAGCAGTAGCTGATGTTTCTAAATATGAATCATTCCTGTCGAGCAGCTGGTGCCAGAATCCTTTTCCTGACTGGTAAGTAGCAAGCCCTTTAATGTGTGCCTGCAGCTGTTCCATGACTGGCTTATAGCCGGGATGATCCTTTGGCAGTACCTCCAGCAGCTCTACCAGCGTCATGAGTGCCCAGCCATTGGCCCTGCCCCAGTGAAACTGCGGGTGAGGATCCATGTCCTGCACCCAGCCGTGCATGTATAGGCCTTTCTCCTTGTTGAACATTCTTTCCGAGAACTGCAGCACCTGCTTTACGGCATCATCATAATAAGCCTGCTCGCCAGTGAGCTTGCCCATTTGTGCCAGGGCAGGTACAGCCATAAAAAGATCGTCGAGCCAGAGCGTGTTGGGCAGGGGCCTGTTACGGGCAAGGGTGCCATCCGGCAATCTGAATTCTTTGTTGCTGATGTAATAAATATAATTTTCGATGAGGGGCCGCAGGTCGGCCTTAGTCACACCATAGCGGCTGGCTTTGATCATGGCTGCAGCCATGGCCCCGGCATCGTCCAGGGCATGGGGCTGCAGCACCTGGCGCATGGGTGTTTCCAGCGCTGGATTTTTCTTGATGGCTTCTGTATAATAGGGTGCCAGGTTGGAAAGAAAATTCAAGCGTTTAGCGGCGTATTCCGTAAAGCGAGGATCTCCTGTAGCTTCTCCGGCCTGCAGCATGCCTGCATAAGTTACGCCCCACTCATAGCTGGTTAATCGAAAATCGCCCTGCTCCAGCACAGCCCCTGGCCCCGGGTTTTTGTAGTTCTTGATTTCCCTGCCTGTTTTAGCATCTACCAGGCGGGCGGGGGTGGCCAACTCCAGGTAGCCATGCACCCTGTTGAGCACCTGAGTTATATCATTGACGGTAGTTTGTCCATAAGGGGTGGGATAATCTGGCTGCACCGCATGCAGGGGCGTTTTGGTATCGGATACACCTTCTTTTAGCACGGTCTGCGCCATGCCCTGCTCCGGCACCCCGGCCGCTAAGGCAAAAGTCAGCAGGAAGGTTTTTGGTATAATGCCACTACCGCTGCCTGCTCCGTTAAGGTTTAATACAGCTAAATATTTTCTTATGGGTGTCATGATTGGTTCGTGTTATATTGATTAGTAACAATCAGTTTGTAACAGCAGGTAACATGCTGATCCTGGCTTGCCCGCAGAATGCATGGAAAGCCAGGAGCTACCTTTTAATTACTTGTCTGTTTATCATTTATGGATACTTTTACCTCTGCGCTAAGCTGTTGGGCCAGGTTGGTTACATACTCCTGGAAATAGGCAGCATCTTTGAACCTTTCGTCGCTTAGCTCCCAGCCTGCTACTGCATAGTATTCTACCGGCTTATCTTCCTCCAGCTTTAGCTTAGCCAGATAGGTGCTGTTAACGCTGCCTGTTTTTGATGCCTCCATGTACCCGAGGTACGACTGCTTTGGCACGAGCAGGGCCATTCCCAGCCACCACTGCTTATCGTAAGTCTGCTGGTCGTGCGTGAGAAGCGCCACCCATTCGTCGTTAACCTCAATTTCTGTGAGGGGCTGCTGCGTATTGGAATTTACCAGGCCAACTAAAAGTGTTTCGTCACCCTTCAGTTTAGAAAAGCTGGCCGAGTTTTTATAAGCATACATACCCGGCCAGATGCTGGTGGTTTCCTCTGCGTAATAATTCCGGTCAAGGGGAGTCCAGTTGTGGTACTGGTAGTTGATTACAGACCTGGCCGGGCCCTCAGATAATATCTGAAAGAAAGTGCTGTCTACATTATTCAGGGAATCGCTTTGGGTAACACCAAGGCGGGCCAGGCTGTCGCCAATCATCAGGGCTACACCGCCAAGTCCTACAGAATTCCCTACTGCCAGAATATCCCTCCCCCACTCTTCCATTACATGGTAGTTATCTTCGGTTACGCCTTCTGCATTAATGCCTACACTATCAGGCGACATATAGGACACCTTCTTACCAAAAACATCTTTTGAGTTGCGGCCATCCAGGTAGTGTCTGAAACCCACCTTATCGTTTTCCCAGGAGGGGCCATCTGTCTGGTAGGGCTGGTAGCCCATTACACCGGGCAGTTCATGGGCATAAAACATATCACTGGTAGCCGGCTCAACTTTACTCTCCTGCGAGGCGCGAACACCAAAGCGTACGCTGGTGCGCTTTTCTGTATTGATTGGAGTGTTGATCCAATCAAGGCTAAGCGTCTGTGCTCCATTTTGCGGCAGATCTACGACAAAAAACAACTCATCCCAGCTGCCGTCTCCGTCCATATCATCCAATTGCGCAGCGATGGTATCTCCCGCCTGGCTTAGCAGCAGCGGATAGACCTCTCCCTCCGGAATACCGGACAGATCGCTTTTGTCAATGGCAACCGCTTTATCGGTCAATGCTATGGAAGAGGTGTTGGTAAGGGTTATTTCCTGGCTTTTTGTTTCTGATTCTCTTTCTGGCTGGCAGGAGATTGCACCTCCCAGTATAGAGGCAAATAATAGTATGGCTGTAGTTTTCTTCTTCATACAATGTATTCCATCTGGGTTTGGGGGTATAATTTTAGCTAAAGGTAAGTTTATGTTCGAAAGGCGTAATACCGGTGAGGTACACGTGCATCCCCTCAGTTCTTAAGCTGCCAAAATGAGAGGAGTACATTTCGCCGGCCAAGCCATGAATCCGTTTGTGCGCCTGTATTCCCGGCCCAAAGTTGATAGTGTCGTTGCCAAACTGGTAGCGCCCCATTCCCTCGGCTAAAAAGTTGTTGCCAAGCTCATCGTTGGCTGGGCTTACGCCCATTAATTTTCCTCCTTCATTAAAGCATAGCTCTATGGTGATCGGTACTTTTTCCTCTCCGTTCACCCTGATGGTTACTTCATTACTCTCCCCTTTCGGAACTACACTTACAGTAGTCTCCAGCGTTTTCACATTGCTCACCGGCCTGTTTTCAAAGTCCATTTTGTTCCAGAAGCGGCCATCGATGCTTTGGGAGAGTTTATAATCACCATCGGCTTTTCGGTGTTCTGCTGCCAGGGGCTGGTAGTAAGGCACTTCCAGCGTTCTGTGTAACACAAATCGATCTCCTTCTTTTTTGAGACCATCGCTGCGGAAGTAACCCGTGCTAAAAAAGCCCGAAGATAAACGCATGTACTTCAATACAGCCTCTCCTTTGGTGAAAGAGAAAAAATTAGGGCTGGTAGAACGGCCCGAGCCAATGATCAGGGGCCAGTCTGTACCACCGAAAATGGTGGTGGTGGTATTGCCCCTGCGTATTCTGGCCAGGCTGGTAGCCGGAAAGAACTTTTCGTAGTTTACCGGCGGAGGGGTAAGTGGCGGAAGCTCCCCCTTCAGCAGTGGTTCTTCCATAAAGTAATATAAGGAATAGCTCATGATTTCTTCTTCAAAGCCCTCTACCCCTTCAATTAGCTTTGTAATTGCAGCAAACTCCCCATTTTTATCCAGGATGGCCATGTACCGGTACAGGTGGTAATAGTCTAATATATCCTTGGTGCGAAACTGGTCCTGCCTTCTGGAATTGTGGGTGACCAATTCTCCGTTTGGCTCCAGGTAGTAATACGTTGCTGCCAGGTTTTTTCGTACCGGCTCATACAGCCTGGGCATGTTCAGCAGGCGGGCCATGGTAATAAAAGCCCTGTTTTCCACTTCAGAGTAAATCCTGCTTCTTTCCAGGTAATTGCCATCACTGTCTATGTAAATGCCTTCACCCAGCCAGTCGTTTATTCTGTTGACATATTTCTGGTTTGGATACAGCTCATTTACCCGCGCCAGCGCTGCCGATACCACCCAGCGGTGATTAGGCGTATGCACCCCACCCACTGTCAGCGCATCACCGGCCTTCTGCAGAAATGTTTTAAGGTTATCTTTTACCCCGTTTAAAGCTTTTCCCTTTTGCCCCTTTAAAATGACAGCTGCGCCGCATAAAGGGTCCATGATAAAGGCTGTATCCGGAGGCGATCCCAGGTTACCAAGATCGAGGGTACCATCGGCATACTGAGCCGCCAGCAGAAAGTTGATGATCTTCTCCATATAGGGGATCAGTGCAGCACTTTTACGATAGCTGGAAAGAGGAGAACTATAGGATGCTGCCAGCACTGCCATATCGTAGCCCAGGCTTCTTCTTAGCTGTGTAATTTCAGCACCCATTGATTCCATGATGGAAGCAGCTTTTTTATCGTTGGCATTCACCAGGCGGCGGTAGAACTCATCGTTGTTTGTTCTGTTCTCTGCACCCAATCCTGCACCCATGGCATATAAATCGGTACTAAAGGGATTTAACATGGCAATGGCACTTATACCTAAAGACTGCTTTATAAATGTCTGACGTGTTATGTTGCTCATGATCGAAAGAGGTTATTTTTTGAATGCTCTGTAATACTGTTGGCATGAGATCCTACTCCTTCTGGATGGTGGTGCGGTAAAGCACCTTGCCTGTATGGGAGATTGCATGCACAATAATTTCGGTTGCGGTAACAGAAAACAGCATAAAGCCATACTCCGAGGCGGCAAACCTGCTGTAATCCAGCTTGCCTACCTGGGTGGCCTCGGAGGCAGAACCAGAAATAAAATGATGCACCGCTCCTCCTGCCGGGAGCAAGTGCTGTAAACTATGATCATGGCCTGCCAGGTAGGCATCTACATTACTAGTTTCCAGCAGCCTGTAAAGTGAGCTGCGGATGGCGCGGGTATCATAGCCTTCCTTTCTTTTATCGCTGGCAGTAAACATGGGATGGTGGCCTACCACCAGATTCCACTGAACCCCTTCTTCCTTTTTGGTAAGCAGCTGCTGCAACCACTGCTTTTGGGCGGTGGTATCCTGTGTTCTTACATTAGGGCCGTATTCCAGATTGCGGTAAAACTCAGCAATAAGTGGGTTGGTATCGATAAAAGCCATGCGTACTTTGCCCCCGGATCCATCCCTCAGGCTAAAGGTCTTATCATAATATCTGGCTGGCATCATCCAGCGCCGGCTTATATTAGTGTAAGCTACCTGCGCATCCGGATCTCCCATATAATCGTGGTTTCCCAAGATGGAGTACCACTCATTTTGAAGCTTAAAGTCTTTGTAAACTTCTTCGAAAGAATAGTGCCAGTGCGGATCCTGGGTGCTGGCTACGCCTTTCGGGTAAAAGTTATCGCCCGTGCTGATATAGAAACTAACCGGTACGGTGCTGGCAGTTTTAGCCATTTGCGCTGCAACCTGCTGCTGATGATCATCGCCATACCTGCCCCAGTCTCCAAGCAAAATAAAATTCAGGGCATTTTTTGGTACCTCCAACGCAGCTTGCTGAGCTGCGACATCTGTACTTGTTGCCTGCCCCTGTACACAGGAAGGTAACAGGAGCCACATACACACACAATAAGCTAAAAGCAGTCTAAGCTGTGAGGACATTTTCAAATCATGCATAGCAATAATAAAAATGAGTGGGATAGCCAAACCATAAGCTACCGCTGAATATATACAATGACATGCTTAAGTTCCATATTTATTCTCCCGCCAGCTGTTGGTAGCGCATGCTCCCTGCATAAAATACAAGTTGGCTCTCTCCGGCAGGAGAAAAGTAAAGAAGCCCTATCTGAAAGGAAAGGGCTTCAGATTACCTGGTTAAAAAACAAGCAAAGGATAATAGATTAATAGTCGTTTTGCGCAATGCCTGTTACCTCTACCTCGCTCTGTGGGATTGGCCGCAGCAAATGCCTGGTATTGATCGCCTGGTTTAATGCAGCATGCGGGTTGTAGGCTAGCACCCTTTCAATCAGGGTACCTGTTCTTTTAAGGTCCATCCACCGGCTTTCTTCACCCGCCAGTTCCCTGGCACGCTCCTCCAGGATCAGCTGAATATCTATCTCTTCGGGGGCAATCATATCGCTTAAACCGGCACGTGTTCGTACGGCATTAAGGTGCTCTGCTGCCATCTCATTGTTATTTGCTTTAAAGTAAGCTTCTGCAGCTAGAAGATGGGTACCGCCCGATCTGAAGATATAGGCATCCCGTTCACCTACAGGGTCAATGCCAGGGTTAGTATAGGGCACTCCCGGATCATCAAACTTTTTAAACATCGGGTAATGCACTACCGTAGTCCCGTCATTTTCGAAATATTCATCGAAATTGAATACTGTATATTCTTTTGAGGTTTTCTGCTGTTCAGTCCAGCTGGTTCTTGGGAAAAAGATAGCAGTATCTCCCGCAGAGATTGGACTATCGCTAGCATCTACCTCTGCGTAAATTACCCTTCTGATAGTAGCTTCTTCTCTTTCATCCTCCTCAGCAAAGAGCGTGAAAAAATAAGGTGTTGGGGCCGCGCCCAGGCCTCTGTGGTAGAGCGTAGATCTGGTTAAACCAGGATACTTATCATACTCGAACTTAAACAGCAGGTGGCGATTATTGCCATATCCACGGGCAACAGGATCATCGCCGTAGAGCATGGCAAATATCACCTCTGAATTTCTCTGACCTTCTTCTGTGAAAAGAGAACCATAATTGGCTACCAACGGGTGTCTGGCAATAACCGTTTCGGCAAGTTCGGCAGCCTCGGTAAAATCAGCACTTGTTCCAAAGCTCTTGTAACCCCTGGTCAAGAGTACTTTTGCCTTTAGGTGACGCACGGCATCTTTCGAAACCCGCCCATATTGTGCAGGATTTTCGTCTACTCCGGCCAGTGCCGCATTCAGGTCTTCTAATAGCTGGCTGTATACTTCTTCTTCGGTTGCCCTGGTAAAGCTTGTTCTGGGATCTTTTATTTCGTTAAGTACCAGTGGTACACCGCCAAAATGTTCTACCAGGTGAAAGTAAGCATATGCCCGCAAAAACCTTGCCTCTGCAAGACCTCTGGTTTTAACATCATCTGCTAAGCCTATAATCTGATCTGCCCGGTCAAGAACGGTATTGGCAGCTGCGATTACTCTGTAATAATTGCTCCAGTAAGGATAAAGCACTCCGTTGGAAGGGGTAAGATTTACATAATCGTTTAAATCGTTAGTGCCTACGATTTCATCGCCCCGCGTAAAAATATCGGTGCCTACAAACTCCAGCTCATGAACTGTAGTGGCGGTACGCATTCTGTCGTACACACTGGCAACCAGGCGATCAAAAGAGGTAGGATCGCTTAGCACCACTTCGTCTGATAACAGGTTCCGGTTTTCTTCTTCCAGATAGTCCTCGCAGCTGGTTATTGGCGCCAGGGCCAACAGTGAGAGTAAAAGAGTGGGGATATATTTTATTTTCATGATTTTGCTTATCATTTAAAAATTTTAGGATGCTCCAATTTTAGAACCTTGCATTTACGCCTACCATCAGTGTTCTGGACATAGCCGCAGAACCCCAGCTGTTACGTGCTGCATTTTCAGGATCCCAGCCCTCATAATCGGTAAAGACAAATGGGTTTTGAGCAGTTATATACGCTCTAAAGCTGCTCATTTTCATGCGCGATACTACTGATTCCGGAAGCGTATAGCCCAGGGTGATAAAGCCAACTTTCACAAAAGAAACATCCTTGTAAAGAAGAGGCTCTCTGAAACGGCCGGAGTTGCCAGGCTGATACCATTCGTTAGAGGGATTAGTAGGCGTCCAGTAATTAGTTTGCAGGCCATTAAAGCGCGCAGGCGCTGCATCGGCATCCCAGGCATGGGAACGGTGGAAGTAACTGTGCGCAATGCCTCCCTGGTTGGTGTACACAAAGAAAGACAAATCCAGCTTTTTGTAGCCAAGTGTGTTGGTTATGCCGCCAGTCCAGTCAGGCAGGTTCACACCAACCACAGTACGGTCATCTTCATCTAGTACGCCATCACCATTAATATCCTTTACTTTTACCTGGCCCGGCTGCTGACCAAATTCTTTAGCTTGCTCTACTTCATCCATTTGCCAGATACCGTCGTATACCCAGGTATAGTTAGCCCCTACCGGCTCCCCTACCCTTTGAATGTACGATCCAGCCTGGGTAGAGAATATAATATCCTTGCCTCCATACAGCTTTGTGATCTCATTTTTGTTTCTGGCAAAGTTGATATTGGTATTCCAGGTAAAGTCACTGGTGGCCACATTTATAGTATTTAAACCTATTTCTATGCCTTTGTTGGTAGCCTCTCCCACGTTTTCAAAGTAGTTGTAGAAGCCTGTCATGGTAGATACCGGTGTTGGGAAAATAATACCTGTGGTTTTGCGGTTATACACATCAATTGAACCGTAGATTCTGTTCTTTACCAGTCCGTAGTCCAGTCCTACATTGTATTCTGTGGTTCTTTCCCAGGTCAGGTTTGGGTTTGGCAGGTTATTAACAAATGCTGTTTGCACCACCTGCCCTCCAAGGTTAGTGAAACCACCACCAATGAGTGCCAGTGAACCCAGTGGTACCAGTCCACCGCCGCCGCCATTGTTACCTGTCTGGCCATAGCTTAATCTTAGTTTCAGGTCATGAAATATGTTCTGGTCCTGCATAAAACCTTCATCCATTATTTTCCAGGCAAAGGCTGCAGAAGGGAAAAATGCCCATTTATTATTTTCGGCTAGAATGGAAGCACCATCGTAGCGGCCGGTTATCGTAAGTAAATACTTACCCATTAAATTATAATTCAGTCGGCCGGTGTATGACTCCAGTGTTTGCTTTGAAAAAGTACCCTCCACATCGAACACATCTGAACCTGCATCGATGTTATAAAACAGGAATTGATCTGTGGTAAAATTTCTGCGCTGCATCCAATAGTTTTCATACCTGTCCAAAAACCTGGAATATACAAGGGTAGCCGCCAGGGAGTTGTTCTCGTTAATATCGAGGTTGTAGTTCAGGATATTATCCCAGGTATAGGACATGCGGTTACCATTATCAACATGGGCACGTCTGTTCCGCACCTGTCCACTGGTAGATTTTGCGTATTGCCCCCTATATTCACCAAATCGCCTGAACTCCAGGTTAGGAGAAATACTGGTGGTAAACTTCATGCCCTTCATCAGGTTGGCTGCTAAAGAAATATTTCCCAAATAATTTAGGGAGCGCGTTTCGCGAATTTCGTTTGCTTCTTCAAATAAAGGGTTGGTAATAAAGGTTTCCTGATTGATGGGGAAGAACAGGGGTTCGCCATTTTCATCGTAAGGAGATCCTGTAGGCCTTAAGCGATAGGCACTTCTGAAGCCTTCGCGGCTGCCTTCGTCCCGAACAGAAAAGGTAATGTAATTGCTGTACCCTATTGTGAAGATGTCGGAGAGCTTACTGTTGATATCGCCTCTGAGGTTTATTCTTCTGTAATTCTCTCCCGGGAAATTGCCTTCATCCTCTGTGTAGCCCAGCCCCAGTCCGAAGGTTGTATTCTCGGAACCACCACTCACACCAAAGGTATGGTTGGTTTGAAAACCGTTTTGCAAAACCAGGTCTACCCAGTCGGTGTAATTGCCATTTTCAATGTTTTCCAGTTCATTTGATCTGAAGTAGTTGCTCAGGTCCACATCATCGGGAGTGAGTGAGTAATTGCCCGCTGCATATTCCCTGCCAACAACGGCATCTTTCATGAACTGCACAAACTCAGGGCCGTTGAATATTCGGGGCAGGTTGTAGGCCTGCTTGTATCCAACGTAACCATCATACTGGACAGAAAGCTTTCCTTTTACGCCTTTTTTAGTCTGTATAATTACCACACCATTGGTACCTCTGGAGCCATAGATGGCTGTTGCAGAGGCATCTTTCAAGATGTCCATACGCTCTATATCTGATGGGTTCAGAAAGGAAATATCATTCACAAAGATGCCATTCACCACAAAAAGCGGATTTTGTCCCGGTGTAAAGCCACCCTGATCTACCGTTTCGCCATAGTTGATGGTGTTGGAACCCCTGATGCGAATGTTAAAACTACCACCTGGTTTGTTATCGGCTGCCTGAATGTTTACCCCTGGCACCTGGCCCTGCATGGCCTGAAAAGCATTTACCTTATTGGCTCTTTGTATAGTTTTTGAGTCTAATGAAGCAACCGATCCGGTAAGATCACTGCGCTCCACTTCACCATAACCAATTACCACTACTTCGTCCAGCTGCTCTAAATCCGGTGCCAGTTGTACCGATAAATTTGCACTGTTGCCTACTGCTATTTCCTCGGTAATGTACCCGATATAGGAGAAAACCAGTACCGCATTTGCCTGTGGTACTTCCAGCTTATAATTACCATCCATGTCGGTAACGGTGCCAGTACCAGTACCTTTAATTAATATGTTTACACCGGGTAAGCCTTCACCAGTAATCTGATCAGTTACCTTACCAGATATAGTTTTTTGCTGAAGTATTGCGTCTGTGTTTGGGTCAGCATCGACTGTGTGGGCCGTAGCCCCCAACAGGTACATTTGCAGCACAACTACCAGTAGTAGCCGTATTCCTGCTCTAGGGTTTAGTAGATTTTGTTTCATGATTATACATTTCGCAATGGGTGATTTATTCTGAAGTATGTATTAGAAATATACTTACATTCTGACTGATAAAAGGATTTATGGGCGGAAAACGCCATGCAAACGTTTGCACAAAAAATATAATTCTGTTTGAAATTTTAGCCTTTCATAAATCAGCAAAAATTGGTTTAAGTTAGACGCATACCTTACACAGGTACCCCGCAAAGCTGTGGAGGAGCCTGCAATAAGCCTGGCAAAAACTTCTATTGTGAAAACCTGGCTTACTTCTGTTTTATACAGTTTTTCCAGGATACTATTGCGCTGCTAAAACACCAGCCCATTTTAGGGTAATGCGCACGGATCGGGAAACCAACTTCAACGCCTGGAAGCCGGAAAAACAGCAATAAGCAAAACGACTCTTCTGCAGCTAACTGCCGCCGGCAAAGTTATTTTCAGTGTTGGCGTGGCTCTAAAAATTGCTAAACATGCGCCCGGCCTTATTGGGCGTTATACAGAGGGCACCATTTCTAAAATCTCGGCTAAAGCAACAGGGCGGTTCTCTTTCAGGGAACGATCTGCAGCCACTGCCATGGCCATGGCCATGATTCCATCCTGACCGGATACGGGTATTTTACCACCAGATTTTATACTCTCCAGGAACATTTCAATCTCATACAGATAGGAGGCAGTATAGCGCTCCAGGAAAAAGTAGAGGGGCAGTGCACTGTGTACTCCTTCGGCGTTGGCGTATTCGTGATTATCAGCTTTGTTGTTTTCTGCTTTTGCCATGCCTTTAGAGCCAAATACCTCTACCCGCTGGTCGTATCCATAAGCTGCCTGCCTGCTGTTGTCAATTACAGCCATAGAACCATCGCTAAAAGTAAGGGTGGTTATTGCGGTATCAATGTCTCCTACTTCTCTAACAGCGGGGTTAATCAGCACATTTCCCCTTGCAAACACTTCTACCACCTCTGCTTTCATCAGGTAGCGGGCCATGTCAAAATCATGAATAGCCATATCCATAAACAAACCCCCAGAACTTTTCAGGTATTCCATAGAGGGTAGTTCAGGATCTCGGCTGGTGATTTTAAGAATATGCGGTTCTCCAATCTTGCCGTCGTCTATCAGTTTTTTGATTTTAAGAAAGTTTGGATCAAACCTTCTGTTAAAGCCTAGCATAAATTTTACACCCGCCTCTTTTACAATCGAAAGTGTTCTGATGGCTCTCTCCAGGGAAAGGTCCTGCGGCTTTTCGCAGTATATGTGCTTACCTGCTTTTGCGGCCTTTTCTATTAATTCCGCATGGGTGTCGGTAGGCGTGCAAATCAGCACCGCATCAATATCCGGGCGGTTCAGCAGTTCTTCGTTCGATACATAATCATACTGGCCATTCATACCATTACGATTTCCATTGTACAGAGGATCTGCAATGGCCATCACCTTCGCGTGGGGAAAGCGAGCGTTGATATTTTCCAGATGTATCTTGCCAATCCGGCCTAATCCGATAATCCCCAGCTTTATTTTTTCCATAAAGTAGCTAATTAAGTAACTGTTTGATTGCTGTTTTCGATGCGGAAGCTAAAGGTGCTTCCATCATCATTGTTCTCTATATGTACTGACCTTTTTGATTCCGGAGGTGAAGCTTATGCTACAGCCCCAGGCTTTTAATGTACTCTCTATTTGCCCTGGCACAGGCTTTTGGATTGCCCATGCCTGGCAACACATCCTGCTCCACCACAATCCATCCATCATAATCCCGCTTTTTAAGCTCGTCCACGATGGCCTGGAAATCTACGCTTCCACTGCCCAGCTCGCAGAAAACGCCATTTTTCACGGCATCAAAGTAATCCCAATCCTGCTCTGCCGCTTGTTTGCCAACCTTAGGATCGTAGTCTTTGAAGTGGATGTGCCATATCCGGTCGTAGTATTTTTTGAGCGCCTGCAGCGGGTCGCCACCGCCAAAGCTGTAGTGGCCCATGTCCAGGCACAGGCCCAGTAAGCCTGGATCGGTCAGCTGCATTAGTTTGTCCAGCTCTGCAGGGGTTTCTACATAGCCGGCACAGTGGTGGTGAAATACGGTACGCAGGCCCCACCTTTCTTTTACTGCTTTTGCTATTTTTTCAGCACCGGCGGCATAGGTTTTCCACTGCTCCTCGCTTAACCCCATACCTGGTGCAGTCCTGCCAGCATTTCTGGTTCGTTCTGCCACAGATCCGTTTTCATCGGCAAGCACAATGAATGCATTTCTATAGCCTGCAGCATGCATTAGCCCGGCAACATTCAGTGCCTTTTCCACACCAGCCTGGTGCGCGCTTTGGTTGGCCAGTGCCACGGGTACAAAAGCACCCAGCAGCTCCAGCTCATGCCCCTCCAGCACCTGCCGCAGCTCCTCCGGATGGGTGGGCATAAAGCCCCAGTCGCCCAGCTCAGTACCTATGTAGCCGGTTTCCTTCATTTCCTGAAGCACCTGCCTGTAGCCGAGTGCCTCTCCCGCCAGATCGAACTCCAGCGCTCCCCATGAGCAGGGGGCATTGGCAATTTTGATAGCTGTTTGTTCCATGGTTTAAAATTTTCTGGACCACTCTTTTGGCCAGCGCTCAACAACTACTTTTGTCTGTGTGAAAAACTCTATGGCATGCCGTCCCTGCCCGTGCAGGTCTCCAAAAAAGCTTTCTTTCCAGCCACTGAAGGGGAATTGGGCCATGGGAGCGGCCACACCAATGTTAATACCAATGTTGCCCGCCATTGCTTCGTTCCTGAACTTGCGCGCATTGGCGCCACTGCTGGTAAACAGGCAGGCCATGTTGCCATAGGCCCCGCTGTTAATAAATTCCAGTGCCTGCTCTACGGTATCCATCTCAATCAGGCTCATCACAGGGCCAAATATCTCTGTTCTTATAATCTCACCACCCAGGGGCAATCCCTCCAGAATGGTTGGCCTGATAAAATTCCCTTTTTCATAGCCTGATACCTGGGGCTTTCTTCCATCGAGCAGGACCCTGCCGCCCTCACCGATTCCCTGTTCTACCAGCTGCTCTACCCGCTGCCGGCTTTCGGCCGTAATAACAGGCCCCATTTCCATGCTTTCGTCCAGGCCGTAACCGGTGGTTCTGGACTTTGCAGATTCGTACAAAGCCTCTTTTATCTTCCCTTTATCGCCTACCGTAATAATGTTAGAGGCAGCCAGGCAACGCTGTCCGGCACAACCAAACACACTGTCGGTAATAATTTTGGAAGACATTTCTATATCCGCATCAGGCAAGATCACTACCGGGTTTTTAGCGCCTCCCTGGGCCTGCACCCGCTTGCCATTGGCCGTTCCCCTGGAGTAGACATATCTGGCTATTTTGGTAGAGCCCACAAAGCTGATGGCCTTTACCTCCGGGTGGTCCAGCATGGCATCTACAGTCTCTTTTCCGCCATGCACCAGGTTTACCAGTCCAGCAGGTAAATCCAGTTGCTCCAGCAGCCTGAATACCTTCATCATGGTAAGGGGTACTTTTTCAGATGGTTTCAGGATAAAGGAGTTGCCGCAGGCAATGGCATAAGGCAAAAACCAGAAGGGAATCATGCCCGGAAAGTTGAAGGGTGCAATGCAGCCACAAACCCCCAGCGGCTGGCGAATCATAAATTCATCGATGCCGCCTGCTATGTTCTCTGAAAACTCGCTTTGGATCAGGGAGGGAGTACCGCAGGCAACTTCTACATTTTCGATGGCCCGCTGCAACTCTCCCCTTGCTTCTGCCAGGGTTTTGCCACTCTCCATGGTAATGGTTCTGGCAATATCTTCTGCCTGCTCTTCCAGCAGTTGCTTAAGCCTGTACAGGGGCTGTACCCTTTTCATTACTGGTACAACTGCCCAGGAATTGTAAGCTTCCGAGGCTGCCGCTACCGCTGCCGCTAAGTCTAAAGCGGTGTTTTCACCATAAGGCACTTTTGCCAGCACCTCCTGCGTGGCAGGGTTCAGCACATCCGTTGTAGCGCTTTCCCTGCTCTCTATCCACCTGCCATTTACATAGTTCTTCAGTGTTTCCATTGTATCGATATTTTATACCTGTATCCGGTATGTTTTATATGCTGCCTAAAAGTATATAGATGGCTATGGTGACAACTACCAGGCTTAAGGCCATCACCTGTGTGTACCGCCAGGGAACCAGCTCTACGCGATCGGGCTCCGGCCGGTCTGCATAGCCAGGCCTGGGATAGAAGTAAGACACCCCATACATGACCGCTACATTCAGCAGAAACTCTATGCCCCATACATGCACAAAATGAATATCGGACTGCAGCACAAAAGTGACTGTGATGTAAAAAAGCAAACCCACCAGCAGAGCAGCTTTAGCGCCTGTTGCCGAAACATGCTTCATGAAAAAACCTGCCAGCATAATAGAAGCAATCGGGATAAAGAATATGCCGTTTAGCTGCTGCAGGAGCTGGTATAAACCCTCGGGGGCATTGGCTACCATAGGGGCGGTAAGGATGGCAACCACCGCCAGTACTATGGAGGTTATTTTACCAATCAGCACCAGCGAACTATCGCTTGCATTTTTCCTGAGGTGCCTTTTATAAACATCCAGGCTAAAGATGGTGGCTGCACTGTTGAGCACACTGTTGAAAGTACTGAGTACCGCTCCCAGCACCACGGCGGCAAAGAAACCAACCAGGCTTAAGGGAAGCACTTTTTTTACCAGTGCAGGATAGACAAGATCCTGTTCGTTGTACAGCTGATCACCATAGTAATAGAAGCCAATCACGCCGGGCAACACAATGATCAGGGGCACCAGTATCTTTAGTACTCCTGTGTATAAAAGGCCCTTTTGTGCTTCCTGCAGGTTCTTTGCGCCTAAGGCACGCTGTATGATTGTCTGGTTCATACACCAGAAGTAGATCTGGTTGATGATCAGACCGGTGAAAAGTGCCTCAAAAGGTAAAACAGAACCTCGCTCCCCTATTACATTGAATTTCTCCGGACTGTGGTTAAAAACCTTTACCATCCCTGTTGCAATGTTTCCATCGCCAATTTCAAAAAGTGCCAAAACCGGCACCAGCAACCCTCCAATCAGCAGGCCAATACCATTGATGGTATCTGAGTAGGCTACTGCTTTCAAACCTCCGAAAATGGCGTACACAGAGCCAACAACCCCAATGACTACAACAGTAAGCCACATTCCCTCCTCCCTTGAGATATCCAGCACTTCAGAAACATTGAAGATGCTTTCCAGATTGATAGCCCCGGTATACAGCACAATTGGCAGCAGCGTTACTACAAATGAGAGCATCAGGAACAGGGCCACAATGGTTCTGGTAACACCATCAAACCTTTTCTCCAGGTATTGGGGAATGGTGGTGAGGCCCATTTTCAGGTATTTGGGAATAAAATAAACTGCCGCCAGCACAAGGGCTAAAGCCGAGGTTACCTCCCAGGCAATAATGATAAATCCGTTTTTATAGGCAGAACCATTCATACCGATCAGATGCTCTGTAGAAATATTGGTAAGCAGCATGGAACCGGCAATCACAACACCTGTTAAACTCCTTCCGCCCAGAAAATAGCCATCCTGAGAATCAAGCCTTTCTTTTCTGAGCTTATACCAGGTGAAGAATGCAACAAATAGCAGAAATGCCAGAAATGTGATAATGATTGTCATTGGTTGGGTTAGGATTATCGTTCAAAAACCGTCAATCTGCAGCTTTTAAGATTACAGAAAGTGTTTTTGATCCTCTTTATTCTTTTGATAAGCCCTGAATGCTTCTCCTACCTCCTCCAGCTCCGATACTTCGGCTATGGGTACCTCCCACCAGGCGTATCCATAGCCTGCAATTTTTCTTTCAGGAACAGTCTCTATGTATATGACTGTTGTTTTATTGATTGATTTTGCTTTTTCCAGCGCCTGCTCCAGGTCCTTTATAGAATGGGTCTTTATTACTGCCGCACCCAGGCTTGCAGCATTTTCTGCCAGGTTTACCGGTAAATCTTCTCCATCCAGCTTACCGCTTTCCCTGTTCCGGTACAGGTATTGGGTGCCAAAGCCCCCGCTGCCTATGGATTTGGAGAGCCCGCCAATGCTGGCAAAGCCTTTGTTGTTGATGAGAATGATGGTAAGCTTGTAGCCTTCCTGTATGGAGGTAATAATTTCTGTGGACATCAGCAGGTAGCTGCCATCGCCCACCATCACATAAATTTCTCTGTCGGGGCTGGCCATTTTTGCACCAAGCCCACCGGCAATTTCATAACCCATGCAGGAATACCCGTACTCCAGGTGAAAGCCTTTGGGGTCCCTGGTGCGCCAAAGTTTGTGCAGATCGCCAGGCAGGCTGCCTGCCGCACAAAGCACCACATCTTTGGCATCAGAGAAATTATTAACGGCTCCCACTACTTCAGACTGACTTGGTAATCCTCCCTCCTCCGCTTTGTAGGCGGCGGCTACTTTTTCATCCCAGGACCTGTTGTAGGCAGCAACGGCTTCCCGGTATTCAGGAGCTACCCGGTAATCGGCCAGGGCTTCTGTCAGCATGCTGAGAATTACTTTGGCATCGCCTGTTAAAGCCAGCCCACTGTGTTTGTGGGCATCAAACTCAGCTATGTTGATGTTGATAAAACTGACCTGCTCGTTCTGAAAGGCTGTTCTGGAGGCAGTGGTAAAATCGCTGTACCTGGTGCCGATGCCAATCACCACATCTGCCTTTTGGCTGATGCTGTTGGCACCTTCGGTACCCGTAGCCCCCATGGCACCCAGGTTGTGGGGGTCGTTATAAGGAAGCGAGCCTTTGCCTCCATAGGTTTCTGCTACAGGAATGCCCGTATGGTGCACAAATGCCTTGAGTGCTTCGGTTGCCTCGCTGTAAATAACACCACCGCCAGCAACGATCATAGGCCGCTTTGCCCTCCTGATCAGCTCCAGGGCTTTTCGAAAAGCTGCATCATCAGGTCTTGGCCTGGCAATCAGCCAGCTGCGCTTCTGAAATAGATCTTCAGGAAAATCGTAGGCTTCGGGTTGTACATCCTGCGGGAGCGCAAGGGTAACAGCGCCTGTTTCTGCAGGTGAGGTAAGCACCCGCATGGCATTTAGCAGCGAAGAAGCCAGCTGCTCCGGACGGTTAATACGGTCCCAGTATTTAGAGACCGGCTTAAAACAGTCGTTCACAGAAATATCTGCAGAATAAGGCAATTCCAGCTGCTGCAGTGCCGGATCTACATTTCTTTTTGCGAAAATATCGCCAGGCAATAGCAGTACGGGCAGCCGGTTAATGGTAGCGCCTGCAGCTGCCGTAATCATGTTGGTAGCACCCGGCCCTATAGAAGAGGTACAGGCAAAGGTTTCAAGCCTGTTTTTCATTTTTGCGTAGGCCACAGCGGTGTGCACCATGGCCTGCTCATTGCGCGACTGGTAATACCTAAACCCGGGCGACTGGTGCAGGGCCTGCCCGATACCTGCCAGGTTACCATGACCAAAGATGCCAAAACAGCCAGCAAAGAATTTATTCGAACGTCCATCCCGCTCTACATACTGTTCCTGTAAAAAGTGTATGATAGCCTGTGCAACGGTAAGTCTTTTGGTCATTGTAGTAGGTTTTTGTGTTCTGAAGCAGCACTCACTTTAGGAATGTCAGCTGTAAATTTTAAAAATTCGGTAACCCGGCTTCTGCTGTTGGCACCAGGCGTTCCAGGCTGCGGAATGCTTCTGATAACCGCAATGGCGTTGTAAAACACCATTGCGGCATCAGTAAGCAGGCAGGTAACCAACCCACCTTAAACCAACCAACCTCAAATTGTAGGTGCTCCTTTCTTACCCGAAAGAGCACCAACCTCAAACCAAATAATTGCTCTGGCTACGCTTAATAGCCTGTTTCTATAAGTTTTATGTACTGTGTCTGCGCATCAAAATCCGCCACGTGCCTCTATAAACTTCAGAGACTCCTGCAGATAGGGCATAAAATTGGCGCAGCCTGGCTGCAGCACTACCTGTGCGCCACTGGCGTTGCCCATTCGGCAGGCTTTGTACAAATCCCAGCCCTGCAGATAGCCATAGATAAATCCGCTGGCAAAGGCATCGCCGGCACCCAATACATTCAGCACCTCTACCGGAAAGCCAGGTACTTCCTGTTTATTTCCCTTATTATCATAAATGGTAGCGCCTCTGGAGCCGGTTTTGACGATCAGTACCTCTACGCCCAGTGACAGGATCTTCTGTATTGATGCTGCTACATCGCCCTTAATGATGGGAGCCGAGATCTGCTGATCTTTGATCTCTACCTGTGAAATGTCGCTTAGGGTGGCCGCCAGAATTTCTTCTTCCGTACCCAGGGCAATCTTCACCTTGGGCAGCAGGGCCCTTGTCATTACGCCAAAAGAGCGGATGTCGTCCCACTGGTCTGCCCTGAAATCAATGTCGAGCACGACCGGCACCTGGTGCGCATTTGCTATTTCTGCTGCATAGAAAACAGCGCTTCTGCTGGGTTCCCTGCTAAGGGCTGTTCCGGATACCTCCAGCAACCTGCAGGAATCTAGCTGGGCCCTGTCTACATCATCTATGGTCACGCGCATGTCGGCTGCATTATCACGGTAATACACCAGCGGAAATTTGTTCGGTGGTTCTATGCCCAAAATCACCGCACTACTCCTGGCCCCATTGATGCGTGGTACAAAGCTTGTTTCCACCCCTTCCTGCTCTAAAAAGTTCAGGATAAAATCACCCACCTTGTCTTCGCCAACCCCTGTGAGTATACCTGCTTTTAAGCCCAGGCGGCTGCAGCCAACGGCTATGTTCAGGGGCGATCCGCCCACGAAGGCATCAAAGCCTCTAATATCAATAAAATCCGCTCCGATGTTCTGGGAGTACAGATCTATCGATGATCTGCCGAAAGTGATTACATCCAGTGTTTTACGCTCCTGCATACGCTTATCGGTTGTTCATTTCTGCTGTAACCAGTGGTACTCTGGGGTCTCTGCCCTTCCAGGAATTGAAGATCCACTCATGGTCAGGGTCGGGAGTATTGGCCAGCGACTGATCGCTGCCTGTCAGGAAGTTCAGGTAGTATACATCATAACCATGCCCTGCCACTACGGGGTGGTAGCCCCGGGGCACCAGCACCACATCGTTGTTCCTGGCTACTGCAATTTCGTCAAGGCTGCGGTCGGAGGTGTAAACCTGCTGAATGGCGTATCCCTGTGGCTTTTCTATTTTGTAGAAATAGGTTTCCTCCAGGCGGGCTTCCAGCACATTTCCGCTGCTGTCTGCTTTTCTTTCGTCGTGCTTATGGGCCGGAAAAGAGCTCCAGTTGCCCGAAGGAGTATATACCTCTACCGCCACCAGCCTATGAGCGCCAAAGCCTGGCTGTATTAAACTGTTGATTTGCCTGGTGGCATTGTCGCCACCTCTTATTTCAATAGCAGCTTCCCCTGGTGTTTTAAAAACAGGAGGATGGTCCTGGTCGGTTTCGCACCAGCCGTAGGCAATATCCAGCAGCTCGCTTTCTGCCTTAAGCTCAAAATCTGTGTTTCTGGAAAGGTACAGGGTATGTGCAATGCCAGAAAACACACTTTTCCTGCCATTTCGGGTTTGCCAGCTGTCTTTATCTGTCTTTACGCTGTAATTACCGCTAAGCAGTATGATTCCCCATTCGCTGTTGCCTGTGTTTCCCTTCCAGGTCTCCCCCTTTTTCATCAGGCGTGCTTCAAAGTTCAGGTATTCCCAGGCGCCATCTTCCTTTGTCACGCGCTGGTAAACGCCTTCTTCATTTATCTGCTTTGCTAGTAATGGATATTTGGGATCTCTTTTCATAACTATGTTTTATACCAGAAACTGCTGCTTTGTTGGTGTTACCGGAATTTAGATGTAAGCCAAAAAACGCTACCTGCTGTATAACAATCTTAGCTTTTACATGCTTAAGCCTGCTTTATTGCTCATCTTTTGTTTTTGCTTAGCAAAGGGTTTGCCCTGATGTACTTCCCGTTTTTAAAATTTACTTTATAATCAGATTTGAAATGGGTACTGGGTTGATAATAGTCTGTTGTAATAATTTGAGCCCCTGATTGCTGTGCCGCGCTAAACCTGCTCCCATCATTGTTCCTGGCTTCTGTCGTATTGGCATCGGCACGGGTACGAACAATGTATCCCTTCTTAACCATCTCCTGAATGGCAGCCTGCTGACCTACAGGGTTGTTCATGATCAGAATTGCCGCTTCCGGAGTGCCCGGTTCTGCATTTGCAAACATGACCCTCCCTGCCAGAGAAGGATGATTCTCTATGTATGCGGCTCTTTTCCGATCCTGTTCATCCAGGATAAAAATGAATTTTCCCCTCGCGCTCTTTACCAGGGGCCAGTTGCCATCTAATACAGCGCTTTCCAGTGTAGCATACTGCCCTTTTATGTCTTCAGGAATCAATAGTTTCTCCATTCCCAGCGTGGAGAGGATAACCTCATCGAGTTGATCGAATATTTTACTTGTAAACTGCTCCGGTACCACTGCATCCGGCAAAGATGATTCAGCATCTTTGGCATTAATCGTAACAAAAATCGGAAAGTGACCTTTGTTAGCATCCGACCAGGTTTTAAGCGATAACAGACACTGCTCAAAAGCCAGGCATTCGCTCCTGAAATCAATCTCCTGAACATGAATTGTTTTAAACCCTGGTCTGGCCAGGACTCCTTCAGGATCATATGCGGCCGAAGCATTTTTATCCTGAAGTAATGTCAGACCTTGTGGATTGGCATAAGTTCCCCCTTTTGTATCGGCATATACATCTAGCTCTAAATTCAGGAGACCCATATCGAGCTGTTCTTTTATTGAAATATGGCTGTAGTCAAGAGATTGTGCGGCAGAGGGTCTTTCTTTTTTCAGGTACGCTAAAATTTCAGGATCCAACGCCTGTTTATAGCTGTTATGAGATCCGATTACCTGAATAGCATTCAACGCCAGAAGATCTATAGGATCATTCTGATGGTCGAACCCGGTCACCAGGAGCACTGCTATACAGATAAATAATTTTTTCATCTTTAACTCACCTGATAATTTTTAGTCTTCATCTCACCGGCCTTACCAGTTGCACCCAAAAGGCTGAACTTATCGAGCATAAGCTTTTCAAATTCTTCCATATAGGTTTTTCCTGGTATGATAGGATCAAAAAGATCTGGACTTTCCCTGAAAAATTCCCGGTGCACTCTCGCCCAAAGAATTCTGGCATCAGTTGCGATATTGATTTTGCAAACTCCGTAAGCAATCGCTTTCTGAAGCTGGCTATCCTCTACACCAGAGGCTCCCATTTTCATATCTCCCCCAGCAGCTTTTACTCTCTCGATATCCTCCGCCGATACGGCAGAACCGCCATGTAAAACCAGCGGATATTCCGGCAGGCGCCTTTGAATCTCTTTTAGTATCTCAAATTGTAACCCGCCCCCTCCTGAAAACTTATATGCACCATGGCTGGTACCCACAGCGATGGCAAGGCTGTCACATCCTGTTTGTGTTACAAATTCCTGCACCTCTTCAGGCCTGGTGTATAATGATTTTTCCTCTGCTACCACAAGATCATCTTCTACCCCGCTTAGCACACCAAGCTCGGCTTCTACAAACACCCCTTTCTGGTGTGCCTGTTCTACTACCGCCCTCGTTCTTTGTACATTCCTATCAAATGCATCGTGCGAGGCATCTATCATGACAGAGGTATAGCCTCCGGAACGGATCGCATCTTCCACATGCAACTCGGTACCATGGTCCAGGTGAACAGCATAAACAGCTTTGGGAAAAATGATGGCCGCGGCCTGAATCATGGACAGCAGCATTTTGGGATAGGCGTAGTTTCGGGCTACCGGGGTAGTTTGAACAATAAAAGGTGCCTCTGATTTTTGTGCTGCGCTAAACAAGCCCAATACCTGTTCCATCGTGAACACATTAACAGCAGCAATGCCATAACGGCTGTAGCAGTGCTGAAAAAGTATCTTTGGCGCGACAAGCATATCCTAGAATTTTATTCTTAAACTCTACACAATTCAACAATAAATTTTGGGACTATGAAAGGATCAGCCCGTAAAACTGCGTGCAAACGTTTGCATAAATTTTTAAAAACTGCCATTGCGCTGAATGTAACAACCTGTTTGTTATGAATGAATCCCGCCCCTGCCTGTCCCCTCCATATGATCTAATGCCGGATCAGAAATCCTTTATCCTCTTTATGCAGAGGGCCATAAAAAAAAGGCGCCGGACTGCTTACGCAAATCCGACGCCCGGGAATAGAGAATAGAGAGCGAATAAACAGAGAAGTAAATTTATCTACAGAGTAAATGTTAATTATGCACGAGCTGGCTTATTGGCCAGCTTTTTGCCCGCCAGATGTACGGCAGCACTTACAAAACCTACAATGGTAACCGAGCTAAGGGGCATTAAAATGGCACATACAATGGGGCTAAGCTGGGCGCTTACGGCAAAGCTTAAGCCAATGATGTTGTAGAGAAACGACAGCACAAAGGCTATGCGAATGATCGTCATGCTGCTTTTGGCGAGCTGCATGCTGGCCGAAATCTTATCAAAGCTCCTGGCATCCAGTATGGCATCGCATGCGGGCGAGAAATGGTAAATATCATCGCTGATGCTGATGCCCATCTGGCTCTCTTTCAGCGCGCCGGCATCGTTCAGGCCATCGCCTACCATCAGCACATTTTTACCTTTGGCTTTCAGCGAGCGAATGTACTGCAGCTTGTCCATGGGTTGCTGGTTAAAGTGCAGGGCATCAAAAGCTTCTTTGAGTACCTCACGCTCCCGGTCATTATCGCCACTCAGCAGGTGCAGCTCGTAATTTCGCTGCCGAAGGTCGCCCACCAGCGCATCGAGTCCATCGCGATAGTTGCTCTGAAACTCGTAATAACCCATGAATCTTTCTGCCCTTTGAATGTATACCCGCGTTGCCCGGCTGGCACCCGCTGTTGCTATTCCTACAAAGGCCGCTGAACCCAGCTTGTACTGCTCGTCATTTACCCAGCCAAAAATACCCTTGCCAGCTTCTTCGGTATAACCCTGCACCGGGCAAAGTGGCACGGCTTCACCAAGCTTGCTATAAATGGCCTGGCTTAGCGGGTGGGTTGAGCTGCGGGTAAGTGACCGTATAGCCGACTGTGCCTGCTCATCCAGCTCACCATGAAACTCCAGCACGCCTCCCTTTTTATAGGTAATAGTGCCAGTCTTGTCGAATACGAGCGTATCGGTAAGGGCCAGGTCTTCTACCGCACCGGCATTTTTAAGGTATAAGCCCCAGCGGCCCAGTACCCTGATGGTGTTACCGAAGGAAAATGGAATTACCAGCGCCAGCGCACAGGGACAGGCTACAATGAGCACGGCCGTTACGGAGTTCCAGATCTCGGCTGGATTTACCACATACCAGTAAGCAGCGGTAGCCAAACTTAAAAACAGGATGAAGAGGGTAAAACGCCTGCTTAAACCCTGTACCAGGGCCGACATTTTATGGCCGTTGCCCTTGCGGAAGGCCTCCTGGTTCCAAAGCTGGGTGAGGTAGCTGCTTTCTACCGCTTTCTGAATTTCTACCTCCAGCGTACCCCCGGTCTGGCGACCACCGGCGTAGAGTAAATCGCCACTCTGGCGGCTCTGCGGTTCCGATTCTCCGGTTACAAAGGCATAATCTACCTTCCCCGCTCCTTTCATAAGAATGGCATCTGCTGGTATCAACTCCTGGTTGCGAATCAGGATACGATCGCCGGGCTTCAGGTCTTTTAGCAGCACGGTATCTTCTACACCGCCTGTAAGTCGGGTTGCTGCTACAGGAAAATAGCTGTTATAGTCGCGTTCAAAGCTAAGAGCTTCATAGGTTTTGCTCTGGTACCACTTGCCAATCAGCAGGAAAAACACCAAGCCGCAAAGGCTATCCATATAACCGGCACCTGTAAGGGTTAGGATCTCATAAACGCTACGGCCCCAGATGGTAAGAATACCCAGCGAAATAGTAAGATCAAGGCTGATGTAGCGGTAGCGGATGCCGCGCCAGGCAGATTTGTAGAAATCAGTTGCAGAAAACAGCACCACCGGTAGCGACAACAGCATGTTTAACCAGGCAAAGAACTGCTGGTATTCAGGTTCTACCAGTGATTTGCTATCTAGGTACTCCGGCAAGCTTAGCATCATGATGTTGCCAAAGCAAAAGCCTGCAATACCAAGCTTGAGGTAAAAACTCCAGTCGAGTTTCTTTTTGCCTTTTTCTTTACCTGCAGCTGCCAAAGTAATATCGGGAGCATAGCCCAGGCGGCTTAGCAGCTCTGCGAGCCCGCGCAGGCTTAAGCTATCTTCGGCCCAGGTAATACCAACCTCTTTTTTACCGAAGTTTACTACGGAAGCACGAACAGCCGGCTGCAGCTTATGCAGGTTTTCCAGCAGCCAGATGCAGGAGCTGCAGTGGATAGCCGGCAAATAAAAAGTTATTTTACTGATGCGGCCATCGGTGAAGCTTAGAAGCTGCTGGCGCACTTCATCCTTCTCCAGGTAAGCCCAGCGGTCTTTTTGTTCCTCACCCCCTTTGCTGTTTGTACGCTCGGGCAGGCTGTAGAACTCCTCCATGCCACTCTCGTTGAGCAGCTCATAGACCATTTGGCAGCCCTGGCAGCAAAACTGCTGACTGTGGCTGAAGAGTGGCTTTGCAGGTAGTGTATCGCCACAGTGGTAGCAAATGGTTCTGGTTGCTACCGGCTGTGGTGCGGATTTTATTATTTCAGACATTGATAATCTCCTCTTCTATATCTGCGGCTCCTGATGTGTAGAGTCTTAAGGGTGGATGCAGCATGGCAGAGCCATATAATAATTTTTTGAGCATGGGCAGGTTTTTAGGCGATGGATTGTTTACCACCACCAGTGCCCTTTCGTTCAGGCCTACCGCACTTAGCAGGGTATGCTCGGAGCCTTCGGTAAGGCGGTGCAGCGCCACATTGCTAAAATGCTGCTTCAGGTATTCTATAAACAGCTTTTCTTCCGAAGCCGGCAGCTCAGTGTTATGGTTGTAGGTAGAGAGTATGGTAATGGGTAGCTTTTGGGCCAGGCCATCAAGCAGGTACGTGAACTGCTTAATGCCTCCCATGGCACGGGCAGAGCCATCGAAGGTCATCACCACCTGCTCCAGATCTGCCGGTTGTGATGGCAGCACAAAAACCGGGCAACTGCAGGCCTCCAGTACTTTACTGACCGGTAACGGATGCGGACCTGCTACCGATGCCAGGTAGGTTTCCTGTGAGAGCACCAGCAAATCTGCATAGCGGGTCTGGTGCATAAGCACCTCCAGGGTGCAGCCGCTTTCCTGGTGGATGATTGATTTAGCACCCAGATCTTTGCATTGCTCCTGCAGATAATGGTAGAGCCGGGTTCTGTCCCGCTGGGTATTTTTATGCACACAGCTATGCCCATTGCCATCACAGCTCGCTTCGCTGCACCCTGCATGGCTGTTTGCTACCAGCAGATCTGTGATAACCGTACCCACTACCAGCATTTTAGGCTGTGCCAGGTAGCGGAGGGTAAAGTCTATCTCCAGCTCACTAAATTCACTGCTACCAAATCCTATGATTATTTTTTTGCACCGCATACGCTTCTTACTTAATGCAGGCATCTAAACTGCCTGCGGCTGTTACTCACACTACAAAATTCAACAGAAGGTACAAGAGGGGCTATGACTGGTATCAAGGCTAAACATGATATTTGTCAACTTTCTGGAATCCAGGAAAAAGAAAGAGGCAGCCTTGGCTACCTCCTGTAAATTGATTGGTTGGATTCGATTATTGGCTATAAGCGGGCTGCTTTTGCTAATCCTCTGGCATTTTTTACTACAATCTTTCTGCCCCTTGTTTCAATCAGATCTTCTTCCTTGAAATCGTGCAGCAGGCGTATGAGCGTTTCTGTGGCAGTACCTACTATGTTGGCCAGGTCTTCGCGGGTAAGGTTTATTTCCACCTCCTCGCTATCTTCTCCATCAACACCATAGGTATCCTTTAACATGAGCAGTGCCATGGCAAAGCGCTCCCGTACTGACTTCTGGGCAAGGTTGGTGAGTTTATTCGACATCACGCCCAGCTCATGGCAGATGCTCTGCAAAAGTCTTTTATTAAAGGCAGGACTATCGGTAACCAGGTGCAGAAAGTCGCTCTTTGGCAAAAAGCAAATGGTGCAGTCCTCCAGCGTCTCGGCTGTTACCGGGTACTCATCTTCGCTGATCATGGCTTTGTAGCCCAGCACATCGCTTTCCCTGGCAATACGGATAATTTGTTCCTTGCCATCGGAGCCCAGCTTGTAGATCTTCACCTTGCCTCCATAAATACAAAAAACACCCAGAGGGCGGGTTCCCTCATGAAAGAGCACCTGTCCTTTTTTGTAAATGGTGCAGGATTTTGCATCCGATACGCGTGTGGACTCTTCAGCACATAACGCCCCAAAAAGGGAATTCCTGCGAAACTGGCAATCCTCACAGCGTACCTCCAGGTATTTTTTATTCGGCATACTCGATTTACTTATGGCAGATCAGCGCTGAATAAAGCAATCAGCGGTAACTACCTTCCGACTAAGCACAGGACATATATTTTTTGCTGATGTTGTTGCCTTTTAGCTTAGTCCTAACCTTATCTGTAGCACAAAATTACTTTCCTACCGGGCGTCCTACTATGATATATATCAGTTTTTGCCGGTAAGTTAGCTGCTTGTTATCATGTTTTCTTACTCATACATCCATTCAAATACGCTGCGGTAGGCACCAACCTCGTGCACATAATCCAGAAAGCGGCTGTAGAAGGGGTTGTTGCCGAAGGTGGCACTATCGCCTATCACTACCAGCTTTTTCCGGGCGCGGGTGAGGGCTACGTTCATGCGGCGTACATCGGCCAGAAAGCCAATCTCACTGCGATCGTTGCTGCGCACCAGGCTGATGTACATGATATCCCGCTCCTGCCCCTGGAAGGCATCTACGGTATTGATTGTGAGGTCTGGTAGGGCTTCTTTTAAATCTGCATGCTGGGGGTGCATTTCTGTTAAGAGCTTTACCTGTGCCCGGTATGGTGCTATAATGCCGGCTTCCAGCGTTTCGGTGGCTACGTCTGCTGCTTTCAGGCGCTCTAACAAAGCATTAAGATGCTTGAACAAGGCTCTGGCTTCTTCTTCGTTGAAGAGGCTGCGGCTTTCCGGATCGAGGGTTTCGGCAAAGCCGCTACCGGCGGTATCTACAAACTCAAAGGGTGATTCATCAGGCAACAGCTGCCAGCCAGCTACGGCAGGGGCCGCCTGCAGCCTGCCTTTGTAAAACTCACGGCTGCTGAATTCCATGATCTGACTATTCATGCGGTACTGTACCTCCAGCATGCGTGCGGCACCGGTACGGTTGATGCACTTTTCAAACAGGGTTTCTGAAAGCCCTTCGCGGGCGGCATCGTAGCTTTTGATGGTAGGTGGCAGCTGCCAGTGGTCGCCGGCAAAAATTACACGGTCGGCCATTTGAATGGGTATCCAGCAGGCTGGTTCCAGCGCCTGGCCGGCTTCATCGATAAAGAGGGTTTTAAAGTGCATCTCCTGCAGCAGCGGATTGCCCACTGCACCCACCATGGTAGCACAAAAGACCTGGGTTTTGGCAAAGATGTCGTACATGATGTAATACTCCAGCTGTTCGGCCTGGGCTTTCATGTCAGAAGATTCCTTGATCAGCATTCTGCGCTGTTCGCGCTCCGATCGACCAAAGCTGCGCTTATACTTAAAGGCCATGTTGCGCATTTCTTCGGCCCTGCGGCGTAGCTGTTTCAGCTCTTTATAGCTGGGATGGCTGGCCATGCGCCCGTCTACAGTATAAAGCAGGTTATCTTCATTTACCCGCGCAGGATGGCCTATCCGTAACACCGATAACTCCTGCTCGCTTAGCTTATCGGCCAGTAAATCTACTGCTGCATTGCTGGGGGCGCATACCAGCACCTGGTTTTCCTCCTGTACCACCTGTTTAATTACCTGTACCAGCGTGGTAGTTTTACCGGTGCCGGGAGGGCCATGGATAATGGCCACATCTTCGGCTGCAAGGGCATAGCGCATAGCTTCCTGCTGCGGCTCGTTGAGGTTTAGTCCTTCGGGTACTGGCCCCAGTGGGCGGAAGTTTGGTTTGTGGTGGCCCAGCAGCGTATCGCGCAGTTCGAGGGTGCGGCCTTTTGCCTCCAGGATTTTATACATGGCGGCGTCCATGGCTTTATAGCTGGCTTCATCAAACAGCAGGTCAATGCCCAGCTTGCCGTCGTAGAGCCAGTCGGGCAGGTCGTCGCCATTAAGGGTAAAGCGCATGCGGTTGCCTTTTACCCAGTTCACTACTGCCGCCGCCCTATTGTTGCTATTATCATTTACAAACAAGCTGATGGTTTTGCCCGCGCTAAATACATGCGGCTCGTTGGGATTGCCAATACGCTCAACCTCCATCACGTAGCGCTCACCAGTAGATATCCTGTGGTTGATCAGCTCAATCGGATACCAGCACAGCCCTTCTTTTTTGCGGTCTTCAAGTGAAGTGTTCAGAACCTTATTTCTGTAGTACTCCAGCTCTGCCTTTTTTTCTTCCTTAAGCAGCTGGCGGGTGTGCTCCAGTTCTTCTTCGGGTTTGGGTAGTGGTTTATTATTAGCCAATTCGGTAAATGTTAGAAATTAAAAGTCAATGGTTAGTCTGGAGGAATTGGTTTGGGCAAACAGTTTGAACCAACCTCTTCCGTCTTTCTCTTCTAACCTCTGGTTTCTAAACTAAAACTGGGGTAAAAGGTAACAAGAAAGCCACTCATTTGAGTGGCAATATCTACAAATATGGCACTAGCGGGGTATTCGCCAGCTGAAACCTGCACTTACAAATCCATTTTCGGCAGATTCTGTCAGGCCTGCCCCGCCTGAAACATCCAGCTGCAGGTTAGGGCGCAGCAAATAGGTAAACCCACCATCGAAGGCATGCTGATTGGGCTCCTCCTGCTGAAGAAAACCATATACTTCTGTAAAGAGGCCCAGGCGATCTGTTAGTTCAAACCCAAATGAGAGGGTATAGACGTTTGTTAGCTCATCATGTTCATTGGGAAAAAGCACGCCCACATTATAACCCACACTAATGCTTTCGCTTAGGGTATGGGAAAACAAGCCCCTGATGGAATGGGTGGTTTTGTCCGGCATAAATTCACTGCTGCCAGTAGGTAAGAAAGCTTCGTACAACAGTGCGGTTTCTGGCCGCAACCCACGCTCCTCCAGCAAGTGTAACTTGGTACCGAGCATCAGGGGGAAGAATCCCTTTTCTTCAGACTCTCCGCCATCTAAGGCTAACTGCTGACGGCCATAATCCTGCCCCAGCCTGAACTCCATCCAAGTTAATACACCATACCGCAGCACGGTGTTGGTGTAAAGAAACTCTGTAAGGGCATCGCTTACTTTCGCATAACGGGTGCCTGTTTCCAGCTGCAGGTGCTGAATTGGCACCACTACGGCTGCTTCAGTCTGGTCGGGGCGGTCTGTTACAATTGGGGGCAAGGCTGGCTCTGATTCCTGTGCATAAAGGTTTCCGCATAACAAAGCGACCATCAAAACTGGGAGCAAAAAATATCTCATAAAATTTAGATAAGACTAAAAATATATTTATACATATGCAATTATATTATTTAGTTAATTCTAATCCAAGGATTTAAACTATGTAAATCAATATTTATGGCTTTTCCTGCTTAGGTAAGTATCACTAACTGCTGCAGCTGTTCAAGGTTATGCCAGGGTCACCGCATCGGCCTGTAAGCGTTTCTACAGCGATAGCATAATTCAGCTGCAGGGCAACATATCAGCACCGGCATCAGCCACCCTTTCCAGAGTTAACATATGCTTTAAAACATGCCACTTCCGCTATAGCATTTATTCAGTTTAATACTTAAGCGCTACCTTTACAGTATGAACTTTCTTGCCCACGCATTTTTATCCGATTCAAAAAAACCGATACAGTTAACTGGTAATTTCTTTGGTGACTTTGTGAAAGGCCGGGAGGAGCTGGATGCACAATCTGCCGAAATGCAGGAAGGTATTTTTCTACACAGGGCAATTGATACCTACACCGATGCCCATCCGGTGGTGTTACAGAGCAAGAAAAGGCTTTTTCCAAAATACAGGCATTACGGCAGGGTGCTGGTAGATTTGTACTACGACCACCTCCTGGCAGCACATTTTGAGCGCTACTCTGCTACTCCCCTGCTGCCTTTTACCCTGCAGGTCTATAGCCTGCTAAAGGAGCAGCGTAAGCATGTTCCTCAAAGGGCGCAGCTGCTGCTTAACCGTATGGCGGCCGACAACTGGCTTTACCACTACCGTACGCTGGAGGGAATTGGGCAGGCCTGCAGGGGCATGGCCATGCGCAGCAGCTTTAAATCAGGCATGGAAGAAGGCGCTAAAGACCTAGAAAAGCATTATTCTGCCTTTGAGCAGGAGTTTTTCCTGTTTTTTGAAGATCTGCAGCAGTATGTAAATACATGGAAACCAGAACAGAAATAGGCTGATCAGGCATTGGAGGCTACTGTTCTGCCACCATCGCTGCTCAACACATAGAATTTACCTTCTTCAAATAAAAGACCCCCGGCTGCTACGGCAGGAGATTCTATATCCAGATCTACAGCCCATAAGCACCCCCTGAAAAAAGATTTAATACGGTCTACCGGCGTATGAGCTACCACCATGTGGCTGGCGCAATACTGCTCAAGTACCTCATCAACCTCCAGCTCAGTAGCGGGGCTGTAATAAGGATTCTTCATCAGATAGCCCCTGTACCAGAGAGGTCCGGTATTACCCAGCAGCTGTTCTTCCAAATCCGTTAAATGAGGCTTATCTATAGCTGCCCGAATGCTGTTGTTGATGGCTGCAATGCCTAGACCTTCACGGGCTGTTTCGGCAGAAATGCCCGCGTGAGAAATAAGTAAACCATTTAACCTGACTACAGCATGACGGCTACGCAACCATTGCCCCAAATACCAGCCTTTTCCAAAAAGCTTGCCATACTCCATACCAGACAAAGCATAGCGCTGCATAAGATTGGGATTTACATAGCGGTAGTCGCGCTGCAGCACCATCAGTTCGTGATTTCCCAGCAACAGGTGAAGGGCGCCGCCAGCTTCTTGTGCCTGCTGCTCCAGTTTGCAGAGCAACCATAACAGCGGCAGCACCTCCAGGCCCCGGTCCATTACATCGCCACACATCACCAGGTGCCCCCTGCCCCAGCGCCAGTTCTGCTCCTCGTCTATCACCCCATGGGCCTGCAGCAGCCGCACCAGCTTTAACAGCTGCCCGTGCATATCACCTACCATCAGGATACGCGCTACTCCTTCCTGCTCTGCGGCGGCAGCTTGTGGTGTGCGCATTAACACATACTGCTGCTCACCGCCAGCGGCAATTCCATCAAGCTTAATCACCTGCGCTTCGGGGGCTATCGGTAAATCTTTTACCTGCGCCCCCTCTTCCTTTAAATAAAGGAGCTGCACCGACTGATGGTCCTTAAAGCGGATGTGAGGACCTTCAATCCATTCTTTGCCTGAATATGTTTTCATATCAAGTAAAAAGAAACCAGGGAGAATGGTTATAAAAAAAGCCACCCTTTGGGGTGGCCCTGGTAAATATGTAGTATTACTGGTCGGTGAGCGCTGCCAGCTTCAGGTTGCTCTGCTTTAGCACTTCTTCTTTTTTCAAAATTACATCTTCAAGCTCCCTTACCTTTTTGCGTGCCTGCTCCAGGCGCTCCTGCTGCTGGCGAAACACTTCATCGGTAATGCTTTTTTCTTCCCGCTTTGTTTTCAGCCTTTCTTCTGCCTCTTTTACTTTTTTATCAGATTCTGCGGTTATCCTGCGTGCCTGCTCAATCTCTGCTTCCTGCTTACGGATTTCCTCTTTTAGTTTTTCTCTTGCATCAGCAGCACGCTGCTGGCCAAATTCACGGCCTTCCAGATCGCCTTTGTGCTTGCCGTAAGCATTGCCATTGCCGTGAGGTTCTTTTTCCGGCTTGCCCTGCTTTTCTTCTGCCTTTGCATTTTTGCTGTCTTCCTTCAATGCTTCCCTGCGTTCTTTTTGTTCTTCCTTCAGGGCTTTGTGCTGTGACGATGCAGCATGCTTATCTTTTTCTTGCTCCTGCTGCACGCTCTCTTCCTGTGCTGCATTCGCTTGTGCATTTACAGGTTTATCTTTTTCTTTCTTTTCTTTATGCTTATTAGCATGCAGTTCTTTTTTCTCCTGTCCCGGCGCCTGGGCAAATAGCGCACCGCCCTGCACAAGCAATAGCGATAAGGCAAATCCGCTGATGATGATACTCTTTTTCATATTGTTCTAAATCCCTTCCAGTAAACTATCAATTTCGTGTACATGATGCTGCATTTCAGGAGTAAGCTCGCCAGCTGACGAAGCTGCAGCAGCATTCCGCTCCAGGCTATCAGCAGGCACAGCTGTAGATTCAACGGCTCCCGATTCAACAGGCTCTTTGCTCTTTTCGCCGCTACAGGCACCAAGGCCTGCCAGCAGCAATAAACTCATCAGTAGTGGTTTCATGGATTTTATGTAAATAGTCAGAGGATGAAAGATTTTGATAGCGAAATGTGTGAGTCTGTGCCAGCAATAGTTGCAATTGTTGTGCGATCACAACTTTAGTTCTTTAGTGTACAGCCTTCTTTGGTGTGAAAAACTCCGGTACTTCTTCTATTAGTAGTTTCTAAATGAAATGATGGGAAAAATTCGGAAACAAAAAAAGCCTGGGGAGTGCCCGGCCTTTTCACAAGATGTAAGATAATCAACTACAGTACACGTATGCCTGATATTTTATAAGGAGCCTCAGGCTCGAAGTATATATCTATGAGGTACTCCTGATTTGTAAGGTTGCTCATTACGCCAATACGATAAGCATTATTAAGGTCTTCGAAAGACTCCACATCTGCACCTTGTATCTGCTTTTGCAGGTGAAGGAGCAGGGCCTGATGGTCGCTCTGCGGCACCTGGTCGATAAAATCAGGATCGTAATGCTCGTACACAAATGGAAGTATCTGCTCTTCATTTTCGGCCGTTACTACTTCCAGCAGGGCCTGTGCCCTGTAGCCCTGTGGGGTATCGGGCATCCGCACAAAATGCCTTTCAACCATTTGCTCGGTTACCATTACTGTATCAGATGTGGTTGCAGCCTCATACTGTACCGGCTCCATTTCAAAATTATCTGTGCTTTGGTTCTGTTGATCTTTATCCTGCACACTGCAGGCTGCTAAACTTCCAATAATCAGACTGTATATCAGTAAAGTTTTAATTTTCATAAGCATAAGTGGACGAATGTCCTTTGTTCCGCTACATATACTGTATAATACCTGAATAGGTTACAAAAAATATCACTCCATAACTAACTTGTTTTTAAGCTTTTACACCCACTCCATTCATTATTTTCTTAACAATGTGCATGCTCCGGGAGACTACCTGGTTTCCTGGTGTTTGATAGCCATTCGGCAGGCCTAAAAAGAAAAAAAGGAACCCGATTTAAGTTCCTTTTTCTTATTTGCTAAAGAGCTGTTTTTGCTACTTTACCGTTAGCTTTGTGTTTGCTTTCATGCTTCCCTGGCTTAGGCGTAGCGTGTACTCTCCTTTTGGGAGGTAGCCGGCTTCTGCTGCCTTATTTTTGCGCCCGGTTTGGCCGTTACGGTTCATCTTCAGGTTCCAGTTCCACTGGCCGAAGCCCCTGCTGCCACTGATGCTTGTTGTATAAACAAGGCCTCCCTCTTTATTGAGCACCTCCAGTTGTGCCTGGCCCTGCTGTGGCAGGTAATAGAGCAGGCTTATTTTCGGTTCGTTTACCGGGGTATAGGGATAGGTGCGCTCACCCCAATTTTCAGAGTGCCTTACAGTAGGCTCGCCCTCCAGCAACACCTGGTCGGGATTGCCTTTGGCCAATTTTTGCAGGGGCTTAACATCCATTACATAGGCACTGCGGCCGTGGGTAGCCAGCACCAGCTCGTTTTCGCGGGGGTGCACAATCATATCGTAAGTGGCTACATTGGGCAGCTCGTTGATCGGGTTCCAGTTAGCACCGCCATCAAGGCTGATGTAAGCACCATGGTCGGTACCGGCATAGAGCAGCTGTGGCTGAACAGGATCTTCGATTACAATGTTTACTGCCTCTTCGGGCAGATTGCCTTTGATGGACTGCCAGGTTTTTCCGTAATCATCGGAGCGGTAGAGGTATGCCCGGAAATCATCAAAACGGTAGCCGGTAAGGGTGGCGTACACCCGGCCCTCCTGGTGTCGGGAGGCCTGCAGACTGCTGATCCAGAGGTTATCGGGAAGCTTATTATTTATTTTTTCCCAGCTGCCACCACCATTGCGCGAGAGCTGAATATTGCCATCGTCGGTACCTACGTACAGGAGACCAAAACTTAACGGGCTTTCGCTGATGCTTACAATGGTACTGAATGGCACATTGCCCTGCGGCAGGTTTTTGGTAAGATCGGGGCTGATGGCTTCCCAGCTTTCGCCCTGGTTTAGGCTGCGGTATACCTTTTGCGCCCCAATGTAAATAATATCGGCGTTGTGGCTGCTCATAATGAGCGGCGCCCGCCAGTTAAAGCGCAGCCGGTCTTCCCCGATGTCTGCACGTGGGGTGATATAAGTTTGCTTATCTGCATTGAGCTGCAGCCTGAAGTAGTTACCAAACTGGTAGCCGGTGTATACCAGGTTGCTGTTGCGAGGATCTACCTGTACAAACATGCCATCGCCGCCCATGAGGTGCTCCCAATCTTCCGTTTTATTTGGAATGGTTTTGCTGCTCCCTTTCAAAACACCATTATCCTGCAGGCCACCATACACATTGTAAGGGGTTTCCATATCTACCGCTACGGTATAAAACTGGCCGGTAGACATATTATTAACATGCCGCCAGTTGGTACCGCCATCGTAGCTGATGTAAAGGCCGCCATCGTTGCCCAGCATGAGATGCTCCGAATCCTGCGGGTTGATCCAGAGTGCCTGGTGGTCTACGTGTACATCGCCGGTGGTATCTACGCGGTACCAGGTACGGCCGCCATCGTTGCTGCTTAGCAGGGGTACACCCAGGATGTACAGCTTATCGGCATTGTCGGGGGCGGTACGGATTTCCCCAAAGTAGTAGCCGTAGGTGTAGTAGACGCCTTCCAGCGGATAGGTGTTCTGCTTTTTCCAATTCTGGCCCCCATCGTTAGAGCGGTAAACTTCGGCGCCACTCACACTGGTGTTAAAGAGGGCTTCGTTGGCATCGCCCAGGTACTCGGCCAGCGCTTTGGGCTGGTACTTATTCTCGCGTACCTCCTGTTTTACGCGCGCTGCCGTGTATTTTTCAGGAAACCTGTTTTCTTTCAGGAACTTCTGCAGCTGTTCGTCGGGTAGCTGTAGAAACTGATCACGGCCCATATTTATAAAAGAGGCTGCTGTAAGCGTTCCCTTTTCTGTCTTTTTCTCCTCGCGGGTTTCTTTCAGGTTATCAAGCAGGGCATAAACAGTTTCGGAATTTTGCCCTGCCACACTCAAGCCAATACGGCCTACAGTAGCTCCCTGCGGTAGCCCGGCCTGTAAGCGTTGCCAGGTAGTACCACCATCGGTGCTTTTGTATATGGCGCTGCCAGGGCCGCTGCCTTTAAAATTCCAGCTCTGGCGGGTACGCTCCCAGGCGGCAGCATAGAGTACCTCCGGGTTATTAGCGTCAATTTCTAAATCAATGATCCCGGTGCTGTCATTTATATAGAGTGTTTTGGCCCAGCTGCTGCCCCCATCGGTGCTTTTGTAGACACCCCGTTCGGAGTTGTTGGTATACAGCGCACCAATGGCAGCTACCCATACTACCTGTGGCTGTGTAGGGTGTACCAGTATACGGCTAATGTGCTGCGTTCCTTCCAGGCCCAGGTGCTGCCAGTTTTTTCCGGCATCGGTGCTTTTATAGACACCAGCGCCGGCATAACTGCTGCGGCTGCTGTTTTTTTCTCCTGTTCCTACATAGAGTATGTTATTATCTGAGGGTGCCAGGGCCATATCGCCTATCCCCAGGGCGCCCAGGTTATCAAATACCGGCTCAAAGGTAATGCCTGCATTCTGTGTTTTAAACACGCCGCCAGAGGCATAAGCCACATAAAAAAGCTTGGGGTTGCGGCTAACGGCCAAATCGGTGATGCGGGCGCCCTGTACCACAGGACCAATGCTGCGCAAGGGATATTCCTCGAGTATAGAGGCCTCCTGCAGGCTCTTTTTCTGTTGCCAGGCCTGGTGCAGGTCTTGTGTAGTACTTGGATTGGAGGGCTGCAGGGGCTGCTGCGCCTGCAAGGTAATGATAGAGGTACAAGAAAAAATCAGCAGTAATATCTTCTTCATATAGATCGATGGTTCTACTCTAAAGTAAAGGCTTTTCCTAAAATTACCCACCTTCCGACTGAATTTACACTACAAGCAGGCGCTGTGGCCACTTTGAAAGATGAGTAAGTTCTAAAAATTATTTACAGGAACAAAGGCTCACTTTTTTCTTCAAGCTTTACTTTAAGCTGCCATCTTAACTATTTGATAAGTTGGTATGAATGCAGCAGCCACAAAGCATATTTTCTTTGCATAATACAAAACCAGCAGCCTCCCATTCAATTTCGGAGCCTTTTCGCAGGGGTTACCTTACTATTCTGCCAACGTATTAATAATCAAACATCAAAAATTAATTATGCACCAGCATAAACATATTACAAATAATTCGGCTAATATTGCATGTAATATTTCAACAGACGCGAAACTCTTTTAGGGCGCAGGCCGTAAAAAAACTTCAACCAAAACTCCCGATCATGATTGCAATTCAAATTATTCTTCTGGCTCTTATTCTGGGCATTGCCTTTTATGCTGGCCGTTACCTGTTCTGGGTACTTTTTATGAAAGACGCTCCTTCTCTTGAAGAGCACGACGTACGGTTTGGCTATAGCAACAGGCTATCATAAGCAGTTTTCTTAGCTGGCTAAAGGTTTAATTTTGCAGCTACAGCACTGCTGCTCCCAAAACATCTGCACTACCATTCATTTTAAAAAAGAAACGCTGCTCATCCATAGCTTAGGGCTGGTGCATTGAACAGCGTAGTACAGGAGCAAAGCATTTTTTATTGCTACTGGTTTAATCCGGCAGACCGTTTACTGGTCATCAAAATCTTTTACCCTGGCAGGAAATCCATCCAGCTTTTCCATGCCTTGCTGCGTAAAGCGGCCTTCACGCCAATCACGAATAAAGTTTCTCCAGCGGTCTGGATTTAAAAAGTCATTGCGGGCTCCCCTTTCAGGTAGTACATACAGCTGCTGAAAACGCATATAATCATCTATGTACTGCTGCATTTGGGTAGGATCGTTGGTAACCTTCTCCAGGTTCTGATCCAGCTCGTTGGTACGATTCACCAGGTTTGGCTGATTCATCCGCAAAATAGTTTCATCAAACTGCTGCTGTGTAGGAAATGGCCTTACACTGGCAGTCTGGGGCATATGATCTCTTTGTAAAAGCTGTACCAGGGCGTATTGTGATTCTTTCAGATTGATAGGTACCAGGTAACGCGTGGGCTGGTAGGTCATTTGCTGGATCATGAGTGTATCGCCGGGGCGTACCCTGATGTTGAAGAAGCCATCTTCATCGGCCTGCAGCGCATCCAGGCTGCTAATGTTTTTTACGGTAGCGCCACTTAAAGGCGTAAGACTATCGGCATCCAGAATAATTCCGCTAATGTATAAACCTGGTTGCTGTGCCAGACCAGGCAGCGAAAGCGCCAGCATGAGCACGATAAAAAAAGCTATTTTTCGATATATGGTATTCATCTTTTAATTAAAAGGTATACCTATATATTCGGAAAATAGCTTTTTATGTTGCCAAAACGCCTGGGATACCCAATGGCACTGGCTTCAATCTTATTGGTGCGCACTCAGTAGTTGTGCGCCACTAGCCGTGCGCCACTAGCCGTGCGCCACTAGCCGTGCGCCACTAGCCGTGCGCCACTAGCTGTGTGCCCAGTTGTATTTATCGAAAGTACTAAGGGCGGAATGCAGCAAATCTATGCATGCGGCAATATCTTCTTTGTGCGCCATTTCAATTACCTGGTGCAGGTGGCGGGTAGGCACCGAAATAGCACCAGCAATGGATCCGCGTTTTCCCATGCGCTGCAAACCTGCTGTATCGGTACCTCCGGCAGTAAGAATCTCGGGCTGCCATTTGATGTTGCTCTTTTCGGCAGTTGTCTGCAGAAAATCAACCATACGCGGATCGCAAATGGCAGAGCCATCCATAATTTTAATGGCAGCTCCTTTTCCTAATTCTGTTATTTTTTCGTGTGCCGGCGCTCCGGGCACATCAAAGGCAATGGTGGTATCCAGGCCTAAGCCAAAATCGGGATCAATCTGGTGCGCCGCCACGTTGGCACCTCTTAGCCCAACCTCTTCCTGCACAGTAAAGGCGGCATATACATCGTAAGGCGGGTTTTTTAGTCTGCGCAGGGCTTCAATCAGTATAAAAACCGACACCCGGTTGTCTATTGACTTGCTGTTCACGCAATCACCCACCTCTACCATTTCACGCTCGCGCGTGATGGGGTCGCCTACACGTATCCATTTTACCACTTCATCCTTTGGCAGCCCCAGGTCTATAAAATACTCGGTTGTTTTGGGCAGCTTCTGGCGCTCTTCCGGAGAAAGCACGTGAATAGGCTTGGTGCCCATTACACCCAGCAGATCTTTTTTACCATGAATGATTACCCGCTGTGCCGTAAGGGTTTTAGGATCGAAGCCCCCCAGGGTATGAAAGCGCACAAAGCCATTATCATCGATATGGGTTACCACAAAGCCAATTTCATCGATGTGGGCAGCTACCATTACCTTTTTACCCTCGGGATTGTTCACCCCCTTTTTCAGGGCCAGGATGTTGCCCATATTATCAACCTGCACTTCGTCGGCCAGGCCTTCTATTTCCTGCAGCACCAGCCTGCGAATACGCCCCTCATAACCGGGAGCGCCGGGCTCTTTGCAAATTCTTGCCAGTAGTTCAGTATTAATGCTCATACTATCCTCTTATCTAAAATTAAAGAACCGGACCTTCTGAAGGATCCGGCTCTTAAAATAACATCTTTATCGTTTTAAAATAGCATTCTTGTGTACAACACCCTGCACATAATCGCCTTGATCATCAAAATATGTAAAGACAATATAGCCTTGTTTGTTCCAGTTGGTATCTGTTTTATCTTCCAGCTGGTTCCGGTAACCCGCTACCAGATATACTTTTTCCGGATTAGCACCTACAAAGGTAATACGCTGCCCCAGCTCCAGGTGTGGTTCGGGAGGGCTATCGTTCTGTGAGGAATTACAGCTTAACATCACAGCCATCAGGCAGCTTATGGAGAGTAGCCTTAGTATTTTCATCCTGTAAAACTTTTTTCAAATATAAAGCGATCCTTTATTTAATCCCCCTGTTTTGGCGCAGACGTAATTTATTTGTACAATCCTCTCAAAAAGAAAGACTTTTGCTGTTCCTTTTCATGCTTTTCTTAGAGCGTGTGTACCCTTTGCACGCTCAGCCATTGCTGATGTAAAAGCAAAATTTAAACAAGCGCTCAGGCAAAACATCTCTTCAGGTGCTTCAGTAAAATTTCTTTTTTCAGCTCTCTGCCAATAAATACCAGTCTGCTCTCCCTTGGTGGCGCCTGTGCTCCAGCAGGCCAGGGGTTACCCTCGCTCATCACAAACTTATTCTTTACGCTCTGAAAAACTACTTTTTCGGCCTTGCCACTAAAATTGAGTATGCCCTTAATGCGGTAAATTCTGCTGTTCTGGAAACGCATGAGCTGGTTTGCCCACTGATAAAACTTTCCATAGTCGAGGCTTTCCGTAAAGCAAATGCTGTAAGACGAGATGCCTTCGTGCAGGTGATGGTGGTGATGGGCTACCTCCAGCTGTCGCTTCTCGAGCGAGTCGGGGCTAAAGGCCCGAAGGTCTGTAAGGTTCTTATGGGCAACCCTGGCATACTGCGCCTGCAGAAGCTCTGCAAAGGGATTGGCCAGGCGGATCGTACCCTCCAGCTCCTGCAGGTAGGCAGGGGTTACACTGTCGGTTTTATTGAAAAGGATCAGGTCGGCAGCGCTGATTTGCCTGGCCACTACTTCCTCCTGCCTGAGCTGCTCCGCCACCAGCTCGCTGTCGAGGAGGCAAATGATGGCATCGAGCCGGAATTTCTGCTGAATGGCGGGGTGCGACAGAAAAGGCTCGGCAATAGAGAGCGGCTCTGCCACGCCTGTTGTTTCAATAATCAGGTGATCGAACGGCTGCTCACCCCTGTTCAGGTTTAGCAGGTAGGTAATCAGCTCTCCGCTAACCGTGCAGCAAATACAACCCCCTTTTATTTCAAACACACCCCCATCGTTACCCACCAGCAGCTCCTCATCGATGCCCACTTCGCCAAATTCATTTTCAATTACAGCGAACTTTTTTTCGGGCATTTTTGCTGTTAACTCATTGATAAAGGTGGTTTTACCGGAACCTAAAAATCCGGTAACAATCGTAACAGGTATGGCAGATATTGGTAGAGACATGAAACTATAAATCTTGCAGCAGCGTTGCGGCTTTATCGAATATACGATGACTAACTAAAAAAAATATTGAAAACTTTACCGGCGAACATTAAGAATTAGGCATATGGAGAACAATCAAACATCCCATTCCTGCAATACCGAAAAATGCTGCCAAATACGTAATTGGGTGACAGCTTTTTTGAAATCACCCTCTGAGGTTTTTGTAGGAGAATACAGCTATAACACCGACAACGGCATTAGCAAAACAAAATCGGTTATCTGTATTATGAACCTGTTGCCCCAGGCCGGGATTTTTTGTGTAGATAAATCCATTGATGAAATTCAGCCCACGGATATTGTGCTGCTCTATAAAGCCCTTAGCCAGGTATAAGTACCCAATACTGTAAAAAACATTCAAAGGCTTAGCCCTTCATCCGGTAGTGGATCGGCTGCCTGCTTTCGGAATTATATAAGACTTTTAGAAAAGGACGCCTGTTGGGGCGTTCTTTTTGTTTTAGCGATATCCCCTAATCCTGGTGCAGCTCTTCGTAATCCTTCATATTGGTACCTTTGCTAAAGTGCCTGAGGTTATAGGTGAAGGTGAGCATAAAGTAGCGCTGCAGCACATTAGACTGTACATCCTCCACATAGGTTTCGGTAATATTACGCCTGATGTTGTTGTTCTGCTCCAGCAGGTCGTAGACATTCAGGCTTATTTCGCCCCGCTCATTCGGAAATATTTTCTTCCCCAGGCTCATATTCATGAGCAGAAAGCTATTATCCAGGCCTTCTGCAAGGCCTGTATTCAGCTGATGATTAAGATCGAGCCGGTATATGAAACCCTGCCAGAAGATCCAGTCGAAGCTAAGGCGCGTGGTTTGATTAAAGTAGTTATTATCTAAAGCAGGGCGTAGCGTGTTTTCTACTATGTTGTAGGAGGCCCTGGTGAAAATATTAAAATCTACCTGCTCGTTAATATTACTACTCAGGGAAAAGCCCAGCCTGTAATTACTGGAATTAATAAAATTGATCGTGTTGTTGATCATACCCGGCCTGTGGGTGTAGTTTACAGAGCCATTTATACTAACATTTGAGCTGATAAATTCAACCGGCCGCCCCCAGCTTACATAGGAACGAAAGTCCCAGTAACCATCCAGGTTTATAGGTCTGGTTAGCTGCGAACCTTGGGCTAAAATAACCTCCCGGCTAAAGGCTATAGGCTCCTCTGCGATGGTTGTGCTGTTAACAATGTTGTTTTGAATAATTGAGCCTGCTGCGTAAACAAACAAGGTTTGCTCGCTTTCCGGATTACGGCCCCTGTACCGTATCCTGATCCGGTTATGATAAGACTGATCGAGGTTTGGATTACCGGTTCTGAGGTGCAGGGGATTGTAGTTATCAATCACATTCTGCAGCTGACCAATGGAGGGTTCCCTGGTCCAGGTATCATAGTCAAACTCAAAGTTCTTTGATTCTGAAAATTCATAATCGAACCTAACAGTAGGCAAAAAACTCCTGAAGGTACGCTGCAGCGAAAAAGGGGCCGGAAACTCCTGTTCATTGTTCAGGTTGGCCTGTTGGAATTCACCTTCTACCTGGATACGCATTTTTTCGGTAGTGTACTGGTAGCCGAGCTCAACCTCCTGGGTAAGATATTCGCTCTCAAAGGTATTGCTAAGGGCCGTATCAAGCTGGCTGTACTGGTCGTAAGGCTCTAAATCCTCAGTATAAATGTTGTAGGTTCGTTTATCAGAATCATTTATCCTGTTACCTATTTCATACTCAAGCTCTACCTGGCCTCTTTCTCCAAAGGGCTCGGTATACGAAAAATCTGCTTCCCAGGATAAGCCTGTTCTGTCTCGGTCTGTACGTTGGTTTAAGATTTCAGTACGGTTTTCTTCTCTGTAGAATATGTTCTCAGCCAGTCGGCTGGCCCTGTCCTCATTTGTATGGTAGCCTGACTCTAAGCCCAGGGTAAGGGTTCTGCCCCTTTTCCTGAACCGGTGACTGTAATACATGCGGTTGTTAAAATCATAGTCGAGATTATCAGAGGCCGAGGTGTTTTCTGTCTGGTTCAGCAGGCTGTTCTCTGTGGCGGTACGGCCCAGGAAATAGCCATTATTCTCATCATTTCTTAGCGATATATCCGGGCGAATCAATATCCTGTTGTTGGAATCCAGGTTGTACTCGAACCGCATATCGAACCGATGATCCATGTTTTTCCTGATGTTGGTGCTGTTCTCAGTATACACCTGGCCGGAATCTGCTGATAGTACATAATTTCTGACCAGGGAAGTAATACCCGTATTTTCCCGCTGGCTAAAGAGGTAGCTTGCACTGATCTCCATTTTTTCGCCCCAGTTGTCGGTGAAGTTTAACCCTACGGTATTGGTGGTGATGATTCCGTCTTGTGTACGGGTTTCTCCCTGGCTGTTGGGGTCTGCAGAATAATCCAATGCGTTTATGTTGTTGCTTAAACCAGTGATGGTAAGCCTTCTGTCTTCATTAAAAAGGTTAACACTGGCACCAAGCAGGTAACGTTCGTCTGTTCCATAGCCTACCGATGCTTTACCAAACTGGCCTTTACGGCGATTGGGTTTGGTAATAATGTTAATTGTTTTCTCCCGCTCTCCATCATCAAACCCGCTTAGCAGTGCTTTGTCGCTTTTCCTGTCGTAAATCTCTACCCTGGCAATCACCTCTGCAGGCAGGTTCTGCAAAGCTGCCTTTACATCAGTTCCAAAAAAAGGTTTGCCATCTACTAAAATGCGCACTACATTTTCTCCCTGTGCCTGAATGTTTCCATCCTGCAGGCTTATGCCGGGCATCTTTTCCACCAGGTCCTGCCCGCTGGCATCCTGTAAAGTTTTGAAGGAGCTGGCATTAAAGCTGGTTGTATCGCCTTTCTGCTCTCCCAGCGCCATTTTCCCAACAATCACAACTTCATCCAGCCTGTCTTCCTCTTCCCTTAACGTAAGGGTGCCAAGGTTCAGGTCTTTTTCCTGGTCCTGATCAAGCGAAATCCTTCTGACCAGAGGATTGTAGCCTATGAACTGAACCCTAAGCCGGTACTCTCCTGCCTTGATGTTCTCCAGTATAAACTGGCCATCAATATCGGTTACCACACCTGCAACAGTGGCAGAATCAACAGGATCCTCTAATATAACAGTAGCACCCGGCAGGGTACTTTTATCATTTCCACTTTGTACAGTTCCGTATATAGCGTGTTCCTGGGCATAGGCATGAAACACGCTGAAAAGGAAGAAAAGAAAAAGAAGAGTGTTTTTCATGAAAAGCCAGATCTAAATTTTAAAAAGCAAGGGGTGGTACAAAAGCAGAAATGCCAGGTTATGTAATCTTAAACATCTCCAGGCATTAATGTTTGCATTTTTTAATAAGTGAGCCACTAATCAGGCCACTTACCCCAAACATGGCTGCGTGGGTGTTATGCTGGCATTTAGCTGATTATTTCAGGGGCCAAAGTAATACTTAGCTGAGCTTACGGAAAGGCAGGGCAGAAAGATCAGTAAATAAGCTGGGGCTAAAAAAATTTACCAAGCTCCAGGCGCTAACGGCTTACCAAGTTATACGGTTAGGAACTGTTGCTGCTAGATAGCTTTCTTAAACAATGGAAAAGGCGTACAGCATTTCTCTGCCTATTTGCCTTAGCCGCTCACTGTATTTTTCAGCTTCACGGGCTGTGCCATCAAAGCGTTTGGGATCCTCATAGGTAATGCCCAGGCGCAATTCCACCCCCGGCACAAAAGGACAGTTCTGATCTGCATCGGAGCAGGTCATAACGGCACAAAGGGAAGAGGCGGGATTCTCCTGATCATCAAACCGCTTAGACCATACCTTCAGCGGGGCTGCTTCTACCGCAAAACTTACATTGTACAGCGGGTTTTCACCCTCTCTGGCTGTTGCAATGTTAAAACCTGCCTCCCGCATAGCTGTAACAGCCCTGGGGTTAAAAGCAGTGGCTTCTGTACCTCCTGAATAGCAGTAAACCTCTCCCACCCTGTAATAAGCAGCGGCAGCCTGGGCCCAAATCTGTGCCAGGTGGCTCCTGCGGGAGTTGTGCGTGCAGATAAAGTTAAACTGTGCAGGTTTGCCCTGCGCCTGCTTCTGGCGGGTATATGCTGCAAGGCTGGCAAGGAGTTGCTTTCTTTCTTCAGGAATCTGGCTGAACTCCTGCTCCAATGTCTGAATACTTGCGTTGAGTTGCGGATAAAATTTCATCTTGTTAAGCTTCTTGGGTTTTGATTGATAGAGGTAAATGGTGGTATAGCCCGAGTGCTTTATGACTTCGCCATTGCCGGCTTTCCACCTTTTTCATGGCCGTACAATTTACGCTTCAGCCAGAAAGCTACATTCACAAGGGCAATGAGTACTGGCACCTCCACCAGCGGCCCCACCACACCGGCAAATGCCTGCCCGGAGTTAATGCCGAACACACCAATGGCCACTGCAATGGCCAGCTCAAAATTATTGCCGGCAGCCGTAAAGGATACAGCAGCATTTTTAGAATAACCGGCACCACTTGCTTTGCCGGCCAGGAAGGTTACCAGGAACATCAGCACAAAGTAGATGACGAGCGGAACAGCAATACGAAATACATCCAGGGGAATACTCACAATCATGTTTCCCTTAAGGCTAAACATAAGCAGAATAGTAAGCAGCAGCGCCACCAGCGTAATTGGACTAATGGCCGGAATAAATTTTTCTTTATACCAGCTATCACCAAATTTTGTAACCAGCAGCAGGCGGGTAAGAAAACCGGCTGCAAATGGAATGCCCAGGTAAATAAGTACACTTTGGGCAATTTCGCCCATGCTGATATCCACTACATGGCCACTAACACCAAAAAAAGGAGGCAGCACAGTAATGAAAAGCCATGCAAAGAAACTATAGGTGAGCACCTGGAAAATACTATTGAAAGCCACCAGCCCTGCGCCATATTCTGTATCGCCTTTGGCAAGATCGTTCCACACCAGCACCATGGCAATGCAGCGGGCCAGCCCAATCATAATTACCCCCACCATGTATTCCGGGTAATCGCGCAGGAAAACAATGGCCAGAAAAAACATAAGCAGCGGACCAATAATCCAGTTCATCAGCAGCGATAAACCAATGATTTTAACGTTGCGGAATACCTTTGGCATCTGGGCATAGTTAACTTTTGCCAGAGGTGGGTACATCATCAGGATCAGGCCCAGGGCTATCAGCATATTGGTATTACCCAGCTGGAAGCTGTTGATAAATGGCTCGGTACCGGGCATAAGATATCCGATGGCAATGCCCAGCGCCATAGCCATAAAGATCCAGAGTGTGAGGTAGCGATCCAGGAAAGAGAGCTTTTTAGGCTTATCGCTAAAAGCGGTGGTTGTAATAGTCTTTTGCATTGCCAGTAGGTGGGGTGAAATTAACAGCAGGTATCGTTTATAGCGGGCAGTTGCTCAAAAAGCACATTGAACAGTGCTTTTTGCCTGTTCCAGTTTTCCGTGTCGATGCAGTAGCAAATTCTGGCTCCTTCTACAGAGCCCTTGATGAGGCCGGCCTGTTTCAGCTCTTTCAGGTGCTGCGATATGGTAGGCTGCGCCAAGCCGATGGTGCTGACGAGTTCTCCGCACTGGCAGTTGGTTTTGCTAAGCAACTCCTGCAAAATGGCAATGCGTGCCGGGTGCCCCAGGGCTTTTGCCAGCATTGCCAGCTCTGTTTGCAATGGTGTATAAAGATCTGTTTTAGTCGCCCCCATATTATATAGATTTATTGCAATATTACGATTAATATTTTTGAACAGCATTTTTTTGTATGTTAAGTGACTGTTATCATTTTATAGGAGAGCTTGTGCTTTGCTGGGTACGATCTACAAAAAATTGGGTAGTAAATGCTTACTCCTCCTTTATAGTCCTGTTTTTCTTTCTGAGCTGGTCTATTTCAAAAAGGGTCTTTCCTTTTTCCAGACCAAAGAGCAGGTGTTTAGGAGTGCCCACCACCTGTGATCCATAGATGCCGGAATGGCCGGAGAACAGGTAAGCGGTAACACAGGCAACCGCCACAAACAGACCAGGCTCAATCCCAAACAACTCTATGCCCATGAAGGTGCAGGCCAGGGGCGTGTTGGTGGCGCCTGAAAAAACACCTACAAAGCCCATACCTGCCAATAGCGCCAGGGGCAGCGGAATAAAAGAGGACAAAGCATTGCCCAGGGTAGCACCGGTATAAAACAGGGGTGTAACCTCCCCACCCTTGAACCCGGCGCCCAGGGTAAAGGAAGTGTAGAGGATCTTTACGGCAAAATCGTAAACAGGCAGCACTTCCTGGAAGGCATCTACAATGGTGGGCACTCCTAAGCCAATGTATTTTGTAGTACCCAGCAGGTACACAGACAGGGCTAATACAACTCCTCCGGCAAAGGGACGCAAGGGGGCCCAGGAGATGGAGCGCTTAAAAAAGAAACCCCAGAAATGCGTAGCCCTGGCAAACAACATTCCGGCTAGCCCGAATAAAACACCTGCCAGTACAGCCCAGAGCAGGTTTTGTGGCGTCATAGGGGGCACCAGCGGAACCTGGTAGTGCATATGCACCACTCCCCACAGCACCTGGCATACATAATCGGCCAGCAGGGCCGCTAAAAAGCTGGGCAAAATGGCATCATAACGTATTCGGCCCAGCACCAGTACCTCCATCGCAAAAACGGCACCTGCCAGCGGGGTGCCAAAAACAGAGGCAAAGCCGGCACTGATACCCATGATGAGCAGAATTTTTCTGTCGCGGCTGCGGAAGCCAAACAATCTTGTGAGCTGATCTGCGATGGAACTACCCATCTGCACTGCTGTACCCTCACGGCCTGCCGAACCACCAAATAAATGGGTGGCTAGTGTGCCAAAAAGTACCAGCGGCGTCATCCGTATGCTGATGATGTTCTGCGGAATAAGGATTTCATCGATGATCTGGTTGTTCCCTTTTACCACATTCTGCCCGAGGTAATGGTACGACAGGCCTATGAACAAGCCACCGAGTGGCAACAATGAAATGATCCACAGGTTAGCCTCCCTGTAATCGGTAACCCAGTGCAGGGCTATCAGGAAAAAAGCAGAGGCCGAACCTACCGCAACGCCCACCATGCAGGCAACCAGCAGCCATTTAAAAGTAAACAGCAGCGCAGGCAGCTGCTCTATTGCACGAAAGTAGTACCGTAGTTTTTTCATGGGCATAGCTTGTCAGTAGCATCATGCGGGGCATGATTGATGAGCAGGCGCCATCATCCTGACAATACTACAGGCGGTTTAAGGCAGACACCATTGCCTATTGAGGCACTAAAGTAATAATTTGACCTGAAATTTAAAATGAGTATACCTGCAGCCGTATCCCTCTGCAGATAACCGCCGATTCCGCACTTCATTACCCACAGGCTGCAGGATTCTGTTTTCGGGAATTGTAAAAAACCATTAAGTTCTGCAGGTGTTAGCATAGCAGGCATAGTTATTAACCCATTGATGCTGTATGTATAAAGCTAGTTTTGATTTGAGCGGAAAAGTTGCCCTGGTGACTGGTGCCGGCAGAGGAATAGGAAGAGCACTGGCAGAAGGCCTTGCACACGCCGGGGCAAGTGTTGTGCTGGCTGCCAGAACAGGGGCAGAGGTAGAAACAGCTGCACAGGAAATTGCAGAAGCCAGCGGCAGCAGCACCCTGGCAGTAGTTTGCGATGTAACCAGCAGCGCCTCGATCCAGAAAGCTGTAGACAAGGCCCTGCAACAATTCGGACATATTGATATTCTGATAAACAATGCCGGCTCCAGCGTTCGGGAAACAGCCCTGAATCTTTCAGAAGATGACTGGGACAGCGTGATGAATGTGAACTTCAAATCGGTTTTCCTGGTATCGAAAGCGGTAGGAAAGCATATGGTGGAGCAACAGTGGGGGCGCATTGTTAACGTGGCATCTGTTGCCTCCAGGCTAAGCCTTGCCTCGGGCACACCCTATGGCCCCAGCAAAGCCGGCGTTGTGCAGTTAACCCGCCAGCTGGCTAACGAGTGGGCCACAAAAGGCGTTACCGTAAATGCCATCAGCCCCTGGTTCTTTAAAACTTCCCTGAATGCACAGGCACTTGATAATAACGATTTCCGCAGCCTGCTGGAGCGGAGAACACCCATGCGAAGGCTGGGGCAGCTTGAGGAGCTTATTGCGCCGGTAGTAATGTTTTGCTCCGATGGCGCAGGTTATATTACCGGCCAAAACCTGTTTGTTGATGGTGGGGTGACGAATTACGCATTCTGAATTTATCATTTTACAATTCCTGTACCTGAAAGCAGGTATAAAAAATCATTCCGGAGCCAAGCCTGTGTGCTGCAGTAAACTTTCACTTCAGGCACTATTGCTTTGCTGCCACTAACAAACCTTTAATTCAAATACTGAAGGAAAGAGATAAAACCCGGGTGCCTGTTATAGGTTAGGATAGGGAGAAGATAGATATATGAAACCTATTGTACTATTACTGGCAAATACCCTAAGCCTGCTGGCTACCCTTGTTGTAAACTATACAGCAGGCACCGGCGCTATCACCAGCAAGTCTATTGGGGAGGTGAGTGATCAATACCCCACCCTGCTTACAGCTGCAGGCTATGCTTTTTCTATTTGGGGTTTAATTTATCTTCTGCTTGTTGCTTTTACCGGCTACCAGTGGTATGCCTGGCTTAAGAACAGGAACGAAGAGTCTCTGTTAAAAGCAGGCATCTGGTTTTTTATGGCTAATCTTGCCAATGCCTTATGGGTGTTTGCCTGGCTCACTGAAAGCCTGGGTATGTCTGTTCTCATCATGCTTTTTCTGCTTTTCTCCCTGGTCCGGCTGGTGATACGCCTGGAGCTCGAAATCTGGGACGCTCCTATTCGCATTATAGTATTTGTGTGGTGGCCCATCTGTGTCTATACAGGGTGGATTATTCTGGCAACCCTGATCAACGTATCGGTCTATCTCAAAAGTCTTGGTGTGCTGGATAGCCTGATGGCGCCGGAGCTTTGGGTCATACTTGTGCTAGCGGTAGCCGGCACTATTTACCTGTTTTTGACCTGGAAGAGAAACATGCGGGAAGCAGCAATGGTAGGTGTTTGGGGCTTTGTGGCAATTGCGTATAAACAGTGGGACAGCCACGATGCTGTTGCAATAACTGCCCTGCTGGCTGCCGCTGTAGTGTTTATATATGCAGGCTATCATGGAATAAAAAATGGGGACACCTCTCCATTTGCCAAAGCAAAGCGAGGAGAATGGTAGTATCTCTAGTCCACGCCCAACAGTACCCTTCTAAAAACCACTAAAAACCAAAGGGTAACATAAACCATTTTCTATCGTGGCGGCAAACAGAAAATAGTAGTTTTCGTATGCCATTTAGCTAGCTCAAACTGCAATACGGCTATGGTAAAACATAAATCATATAAGATAGCTGCTGCTATTATAGCACTGCTGATCCTGTTTAGAATAGCGCTGCCTGTTATTGTAGAGCGCTATGTGAATAAAACGCTGAACGACCTGCCCGGCTATAATGGCCGCGTGGAAGATGTTGACCTGAGTCTGTACCGGGGTGCCTACAGAATAGAAGGCCTTGTGCTTGAAGTGGAGGACAGCAAGGATAAAACTCCTTTTTTACAGATCAGTGAAATTGATTTGGCTGTAGAGTGGAGCGCTGTATTGAAAGGGAAAATTGTAGGAGATGTAAACCTGTTAAGACCGGAACTAAGCATAAAAACAGCCCCCGCAAGCCAGGAGGCACTTGAGCAGTCGGAGCGTGAGCACTGGACGGAGGTAGTTAAAAGCCTGATGCCTATGACCATTAACCGGCTGGAGATCAGGGAGGGCAAACTGGCTTACCTGGACTACACCACCTCACCCGATGTTACCCTTCACATTGACCAGATGCACCTGCTGGCGCACAACCTGGCAAATGTTGAGGAAATTGGTAATCCGCTCCCCTCCACCGTTCATGTAACGGGTACCTCCATTGGCGGTGGAAAGCTGGTAGGAGATATGCGCATAAACGTACTGAAGGAGATGCCCGACTTTGACCTGAACCTGAAGCTTACAGGAGTAGATTTAACAAGCATCAATGACTTTATAGAAGCCTACGCCAAATTTGATGTAGAACGTGGCCGCCTGGATATGTACAGCGAACTAAAGCTGATGGACGGTCGGCTGGAGGGGTATATGAAACCTTTTTTTGAAGAAGTTAAGGTACTCAACTGGAAAGAAGATAAAAAGGAAGACGGATTTTTTAGGGCAGCCTGGGAAGCTATTGCCGGTTTGTTTACGGAGGCATTAGAACATCAGCCCAGAGACCAGGTGGCTACCCGCATCCCTATTTCAGGCAATGTTAACAAACCCGATACAGATATCTCCACCACAGTGATGAATGTACTGCGGCATGCCTTTATCAGGGCATTCAATAAAGGACTGGAGGGCGCTGCAACAACTTCTGCAGGTAATGGAAAGAAGGATTGAAGATAGCATTAATTTCAGCCAATGAACAGGAGTCTGACTCTGGTATCAGCCCCCCTTCGCTACACTACATCAACACCAGCATTGCCTGATTGAATTAACATGCTGATTGATTGTAAGCTGATTGGCTTATGGATGAGCCCGGACAACATTGGATTATACGCTGCTCTTTGTTGATCAGATGATGCAAGAGAAGACGTTAAAATGTAAATTCTGCATTTTTCCCTGATTGCTGGCCTCAGCGATGCAAGCGCATCCAGGAAGTGCCATCCATCCATAATTGGCATGCTTAAATCCAGCAGAACGAGATCAGGTAATTCTTCAATCTTGCATCCGGATAATGTACTTAATGCATCCGAAGCAGACAGATAAGTATGCACATCTTTCTCCTCTGCCAATCTTCCAAAAACAATTATTCGTTTTGTGATGAAAAGGCTTACCTCCTCATCATCTACAATAAAAACCTTCATTGCTGCTTTACTTAAAATAGATTAAGAACCTTGTTCCTACATTTACCTCACTGCTCACTTCAATCTGCCCCCCCATTGCATCAAGATGGGTTTTAACCAGGAAAAGACCAATACCCCTGCCCTCGGAATTAGGATGGAATCTTTTGTACAGCTTAAAAACCTTATCTCCTGCTGCATTAACATCGAAGCCCGATCCGTTATCGGAAATAGAAACAACAGTACCTGCTTCTGTGCTGCCACAGTATTCTATGTTTATCTTAAGCCTGCGGCCGAATGCCCGGTATTTTATGGCATTTGACAGCAGGTTGTAAAATATGCTGTATACGTAAGCCTTATCGCCCTGCACATTGATCTTTTCATCTATACCCATGAACACCTCTGCACCACACGCCTGCAGTAGTTCAGCCAGGTCTGCAATAGCCTGCTGGCACACAAGTGCCAGTGGAATGCGCTCCCTGTCTATGGTATCTCGTTTGTCGCGGATAGACAGGATCATGTTCAGGTCCCTTAAAACTGCATCCAGCTGGTTAACACTCTTCTTCAGGTAGCCCAAGGAGATATTAAAGTCAGCGGACCCCTTGTCGGTCATTGAAAGTATATTAACCAGCCCCATTGCATTTGCAACAGGCGACCTAAGGTTGTGGGAAACGATATAGGTAAACTGCTGCAAGTCCCTGTTCTGACTGAAAAGATCCTTTGTTAACTGCAGCTGACTTGCCTCTACTTCTTTCCTGTAGGTAATATCGGACTGGATGGTGATAAATCTTGTTACTTCACCAGCTTCGTTTAAAACCGGCGTTACCTCCAGCAACAGCCATACCTTCTCCCCTGACTTTTTGTAGTTCAACATTTCTTCGTGAAAAGGTTTGCCCTGCTGCCGCCTTTCCATGAACCGTTGTGCCGTTACTTTATCTGTCTCTTCTCCTATCAGGAAAGAAATCGGCGCTTTTCCTGCCACTTCTGAAAGTGTGTAGCCGGTAAGGCTTACAAAGCCCTCATTTACCCATTCTATCAACCCGGCTGAATCGGTAATTACAACACCATTGTTGGTTTTACTTGCCACCAGCGAAAGCTTTTCCAGCTCAATCCTTGATTTTACTTTTTCCGTAACATCATCGAAATAAACAGATAAGCCTTCTTCTGATGGAAAGGCTTTTACCTGCAGCCATATATCATACCTTCTTAAGTAAGCTTCAAAATGGGCAGCCTTCCCTGTACGAAGCGCATCCGCATATTGCCTGGAGAATTCGCTGTTGACCTCTTCCGGAAAGATATCGCAAATGCTTTTACCAATAAGCAGTGTTTTATTGGTGTGTAAAATTCTGTCAAACTCACTGTTTACATAGGTAAAATGCCAGTCCATGTCCAGGGTAAAGAAAGCATCTGTAATGCTTTCCATAATGGTATTCAGCTTTTCGGCCTGCCGCCTGATCGTGCTATTGTTATGGTGTATTTCGGTAACATCTCTTAAGATGCTGTAAACGCCAATGGCGCTGCCGTTCACTATTACCGGAATTTTTGCGATATCAAAGGTACACGTTCCCCTGCCTTCAAATGGAATTATTGCCTCATACCTCACCCACTCTCCATTCAAAGCATCCTTCAGTGCTTTTTCACATACAGGAATCACCTCTGGCGTAAGAAAATTAGAAAATGGCTGGTTTATAACCTGTTCTTTTTCAACACCAAAAAAAGAAAGTGTGGTGGCATTAGCATCAATAATTACCCCGTCTCTATTCTGAAACAGCACTATATCGAGATGATTCTCAAAAAGGGACTTAAACCTTTGCTCATTCTCCTTTAGCTTTAACCTGCTGTCGATTCTTTCTGTTACATCACGTGAGTTGGTTACCAGCGCCCTTACTTCAGGATTCTGCAGCTGGTTACTTATTGTTGTTTCAATCCACCGCCATTCTCCCTTTGCATCTTTGAACCTGTAATCAGGTGCTTTTATTGGCTCACTGGAAGCAAGTACTTTAGACAAAAAGTCGGTTGCCATCGAAATATCATCGGGATGAATATAGCTTAATGCATTGGTACCGATAAGCACTTCATTGGTGTACCCCATTTGCCTGTGAATGGAGCCTTCGCTGTGTAAATAATTCAGCTCCTCATCCAACATAGCGAGCATGTCAACGCCATGCTCTACAATGGCCTGGTGCAGTTCACTCTTCTGCCGTGCTTTTTTTTGTTCGGTGATGTCACGGCCAACACAAACGATCATTTCATCCTCTTCGGACCAGGCTGCAGACCATAAAATAGACACCTCATGCCCGGCTTTATGAATACCCCGGTTTTCGAAATTGGTAACTTTTAGTCCATTGACAATATCACCTGCTACCTTAAGCGTACGAGCCAGATCATCAGGATGTAAAAAACAGCCAATTTGTCGGCCTAACATCTCATCCTGGCTATATCCTAAAACCCTTTTACATGCTTCATTTACTTTTGTATAGCACCCGTTCCGATCTACAGTGCATATAATATCCAGAGAGTTTTTTATAATCTTCTCCCAAACACTGGCATCCCTACTGACTTCCATGGAGTTAAATGGCCTTAAGTACTCTTTAATCCTGATATGCAAAATTAACGTACTCTTTTTTATTGAAGTACCTGATGTGTTATAAAAAGCATAAGTTATGTGAATTCATAAACTGAAAGCTTATAAGCACAAGCTGCCGTGCATTTCAGGCATGGTGCCACACCTTTATGCATGTAATAAATAACCTGATTTGTTTTATTGTTCAATAAGCTGGGCAGTAGCCGGCCTCCCATAGTCTACTCTTAGCAAACCATCTATATTCTTTTTCTTATTTTCCAAGCTTAATTGTTCGGGCAGATGCCAGCAGAAAGGCATGTAACATTTTGCCAGCCACACGGAATAAACAATACTGACTTTGAGCTCTGCACCAGTTTCATACATGAGTTGTTTCGTATCATCCGCATTGTTACTTATGACAAATAAAAATTATGTTGGTAATTTGCGAAAATGAAGAAGTTAAGGAAGATACTACTGATTGATGATGATGATGTTACCTGCTATTTGAACAAGCTTATGCTTGATGGGATGGCCGTGGCACAGCAGGTTGTATCCTTAACTGATGCATGGCAGGCTTTTAAGTTCATTCTTGACAACTACCATAAAAAGAACATTCCGGCAGAAGATAGGGCAGATTTGATCTTTCTGGATATTAACATGCCCGGTATGGATGGTTTTGCGATTCTGGAAGACATGGAATCGCTTGAAATAGACCGGAGCAGGATTTTTATCGTAATGCTTACCTCTTCCATTAGTAAGGAAGACAGGCAGAAAGCAGCCTCTCTTGACGATAAGCTGCAGGGATACCTAGTTAAGCCCCTGCGGAAAGAAGATGTAGAGTTGCTACTATTACAGTTGGAACCAAAGCTAAATTCCCGCTCCTAAATATTTAACCCGGCAGGGAGGCTACTGATCTTCTGTAATTCTTCCTCTACTACCCACTTTGTATTGGTGCCGGGGGTGCAGATTTGTATTTAGCCTTCCCAGCGAGCGCCTGATGCAGATGGCGGGTGTTGACACTTCAATTGTAGCCCACTTTGTATCTTTCAGCTATTTGCTGCACTTGTTTTAACACGTTTTTAAGTACAGGGCTTGTGTCTTCTTTTCGCCAGGCTACATACAGATTAACCCTCTGAGGCAGTTTAATAAACCGTACCTCTGCCGGAGCGCTATAGGAGTAGGAGCTTGGTAAAACAGAAACGCCCAGCCCTCTGCCCACCAAGCTCAGTATCATTGCTCCAAAGTCTGACTCTATCGTTACATTTGGGCTAAAGCTGTAGTCGGCAAAGATCTGCCGCAGGCTGCTTACATAAAAGGTTTTGTGGTGTAAGCCCGAGAGGATGAATTTTTCATCTTTTACATCCTGAAGCCCTCTAAAATTTTGCTCTTGCAGTGGATGGTTTTTGGGCACTACCAGCGAAAAAGGCTCTGAATAGAGGCAGATGGATTGTAAAGATGGGTTTTCTGCCGGGTCTCTCCTGAAGGCCAGGTCCATCTGGTAGTTAAGCAGCAACTGCTCAAAACTTATATCAACAGGCTCCACCAGTTCTACCTTAAGCTCCGGAAAAGACTGGGCGATATTTGCAATTAGCTCTGGCAGAAAACTGTACGCAACAGAGCCAGGATAGCCAATTTTTATGGAGCCCTCTGCACCTTCATGAATTTTTCTGGCTTGTGCGTGTATCCGGTTTATCTCATCGAGCATGGGCAGCCACCGATCTCTTAAAAAGAGACCTGCTTCTGTAAGCTTAACGCTTCGTTTACTTCTCTCAAAAAGCGTTACACCAAGTTCTTCTTCCAGGGCTTTTATCTGCCGGCTCAGGGCCGATTGTGTAATGAACATCTTTTCGGATGTGTTCCAGAAATGCAGCTCCTGCGCCAGTGTTAGAAAATACTTTATTTGTTGCAGCTCCACAATGATTGATTTGATTTATGCATTAGTCAATCCAATATTGGCATTTTAAAGATGATGCCCGCGTACTTCCTTTGCATAAAATTTAAGAAGTATGCTTTCACTGCGAAAATACATAGAAGAAATCGTAGGCTGGACAGGTGCTGCATTTTCCCTATCGGCATTTAGCTTAAACAGCCTTAACATTATTGGCAGCCAGTCAATGCAGTACCTGTTGATGAATATCGTAGGCTGCTTTTTCCTCATTATATATGCTTTTTTCAAAAAAGCCCATGCCAGCTGGGTGTTAAACTCTATATGGCTGCTCATGACAGTGGTTGCACTGGTAAAGATTTACACAAATTTTTAAGAAGTACAGGTGGGCAGCAGAGATCAGGACATGCTATTAATGAACTGCTATGGCAGGCATGCTGGAAAGGCTAAGCAGATGCCATCCCCCTGCCAAATTAAGCGGCCCGGGCTGGCTGCGGCATCAGCACCGCAGCCCCTGCCTGGAGAATTTGCCACTACCGGCTGAAATGGGCAAGAACCTGTATGAATACGCCAAACTCTTGAGGCACCCATTCGTATTCTTAAGCAGGAACCTATTTTTTTATTTATAATTTTTTCATGATGAGCACATTAAGCATATCCAAGGATACCCAATACAAAGCCCTGGATAAATTAACGACAATTGGAGTGGCTATTGGAACGCGAACATTACTAAAGAAAGGCTGGGAAACCATGTATCATGATTCTCCGCCAGAAAATCCCGATGATCCAGGTGTAATATGGAGAGATGCTTTTATATGGGGCGCTGCTGTTGGCCTTGGCGTAGGCTTATCTAAAGTACTGATGAAGATAATGCTGGATGAAGTCTGGACTAAATATAAAGGTCCTAAACCATCTGATGAATAAATTTTGCTGATCGGGATTCCATTTAGCATCCTGATCTCCTATACTAAATTATTAGCTCTAATCCCGCTGATTAAGACCTAATCAGCATGTGATAGCAACAAAAAAAGCGGACAAGTCTGTTGGTAAAACATTAGGGTTGCCCGCTTTTTCATTTCTGATAAGCCCTTGTATGGGGTGACGTAATAGAGATCACCAATGTTCTTAAGGCTTACTAATCCTGCTTATTTGTGGTGTAGCAGGCGGCGTTAAGTCTGCTGTTATGCTATTTCAGCTCCTGGGCAAAAAAACAAGTTCTCTCTCTATACCTGTGATATTTCCAAATTTATGGTTCACAATGTATTTTACCCTTTCTGCCCGGTTTACTTTGCTTTCAAATACTACCAGTAAATATTCGTCGTATATTTTAGATATGATCTTGGTGTAGCCTATATTGAAATAATTAGCCTCTTTTTGAGAAGCGTAGTGATGCGCCCTTACAAGTTGTTTTGTTTTGGCCTTTGCAGGTTTTACACCACTTAACACCTGTAAATGATACTGCTCATACAATTCATGTATAAGTATATTAATGGCAGCGTAGCGGAATGAATCATTGGCTGCGTCAATTTTATCAAACCTCGTTATATCCCCGATGTCGATTGTAGCTTCCCTGGCACTGCCTATGAGTATATTGGGGGAATTGGACCTAACCCGAACTTCATAAGGCTTTGCTGGATTTGTGAGGTTGTTAAGGATGCACATGATGATGCTCTCCTGGGAGCCGGCCTCTTGCTGCGCCTCTGCGCCAGACAATTGTAGAGTAAAATGTCCGGGTTTAGCCTGCATCTCCAGTGCTGTTACAGCATAGGCATGCGGCAAAGATTTATTGATTATTTCAACAACTTTACTGATAGGAGCAGCATCTCCAATGAGTGTCAGGCGGGGTAATGGGCCAGGGCTGCTGAGGGTGGCAAGACTGCTGTTTTCTCCCTGAACAGCAGGCAGGGGTGCTAACTGTGCGTAAACAGATGTTTGCTGGCAAAAAAAGAATATAGCTGCAAGTGCTGGCAGAAAACCATAAATACCCATGAAAAAATGAGATGGTCTCATAATATTAATTGGTTGATTAAAAAAAATAGCCAGCAGCCTGATATACAGCATAGATGCCTCAACACTGTAATAGTTACTAGAAGCTAACAGTTAATTTATTCAAAAAAGTACTGAAAAAGAAAAGCAGGTAAACTATGTATCCTCTATAAAACTGGCCGCATCAGATGTTAACGCTGTTATTTCCTATTTCTGTCGGGGTTTTGCCATAAACTTCTTTAAAGCACTTAATAAAGTATGAAACATTGTTGAAGCCTACCTCATAAGCTACTTCTGCCGTATTTCCATACCCTTTTTTAATAAGTTCAGCTGCCCTTTTCAGGCGTATATTTTTGATAAATTCAGTTGTAGTCTGATCTACCAGCGCTTTTAGCTTTCGGTGAAGCTGCGAGCGGCTCATGCCAACTGCTTTTCCAAATGCATCCACATTAAAATCAGGGTCAGCCATGTGCTTTTCTATCTCTGCAATGCACCTGTTCAAAAAGTTTTCATCTGCTGATGTAATGGCAATATCCCGGGGCTTGAGTACAACCTCACGGGTGAATCTTTTTCTTAGTTTCTCTCTTTGCTCCAACAGGTTTTTAACCCGCACCTGTAGCTCTTTTAAATGAAACGGCTTTGTGATATAATCATCAGCACCAGTTTCATAACCCTCCTGTTTGCTTTCCTGGCTGGCCTTGGCCGTTAACAGAATAACCGGAATATGGCTGGTCTTTTCATTAATCTTTAACTGCCTGCAAAGCTCCTGGCCATCCATTACCGGCATCATAATATCGGTAATTACCAGGTCAGGAATGTTTTTTTCAGCTGCTAACAAGCCCATTTTTCCATTTTCTGATTCGAGCAGTAAATATTCTGTTCCAAAAGCACCTTTGATGTAAGACCGTATCTCGTGATTGTCTTCAACAATGAGTATGATCTGCTTATCTTTTTCTACTTCCCTGCCATCAGGGGAATGGTGAGGCGCCTCCTTTCCGGCAAGGGGATCATAAGCAGAAACCAGCTGATTCGTATTGACTTCTGCTGAAACAGCATCTTCCCGGCTAACAGATAACAGCTGTGTACTGGCCGCTTTACGGATTTTTCTGATTTCTACCGGAAACTGCAAAGTAAATACCGTACCCTTACCTTCTTTGCTTTCCACAGTTACCTTACCCTTATGAAAGGCTACCAATTCCTTCAGGAGGGCTAGCCCAATTCCTGTTCCTTCATAGATTTTAGCGGCATTGTTCACCTGGTAGAACCGGTTAAAAATATCTTCCACTTTATCATCCGGAATCCCGATTCCATCATCTGTAACCTGCAATACCACTCCCTGATCATTAAAATCAACCGCTACGGCTACAGACCCGCCTTCTCTCGTGAATTTAAGGGCATTTGAGAGCAGGTTATTTATTATTTTCTCAAACTTATCCTTATCGAAGAGGGTGATGAGCTGTTCAGCTGTTGTGGTAAACTGCAGGTTAATGCCTTTACTTACTGCCAGGGAAGAAAACGAAAGTGTGCAGGTACGAAGAAAAGGTATCAGATCGGCCTCCTCCAGATGCAGGTGCATATTACCAGATTCTAACTTTGAGAAATCCATCAGCTGGTTGATCAGTTCCAGAAGCCTTTGGGCATTTCTGTTCACCATATCAAGATTTGTTTTGATTGCTGGTTCTCCAGAAGCAGCTGACATTGTAATGGCTGTTTCCAGCGGCCCTAAAATCAGGGTAAGCGGCGTACGAAATTCATGCGATACATTCGTGTAGAAGCGTGTCTTGATTTCGTCTAACTCCTGTAGCTTTTGTGATTCCAGCCCTTTTAACCTAAGCGCTTGCTTGAGTTTTTCCCGGTTGGTAAAATACCTCCATATGAGATAAAGCAAGAAAAAACCAAGCAGGAAATATAGCAGATACGCCCACCAGGTTTTATATACAGGTGGATGAATAACTAAACCAATAGCGGTACCTGCAGTATTCCAAACACCATCATTATTGGCAGCTTTTACCCTGAAGATATATTTTCCGGGGTTGAGGTTGGTATACGTAGCGCTTCGTTTAGTGCCAGAGTAAATCCAGTCTTTATCGAAGCCCTCCATTTTGTAGGCGTACTGGTTCTTTTCCGGCAGTGAATAGTTAAGCGCGGCAAACTCAAACGAAAACACGTTCTGATCGTGCAAAAGGTCTATTCTTTTTGTTCTGGAGATTTCTGATTGGAGGTAATAAGTAGCAGAACCTTTTGAATTTTCTACAGGAACAGATTTATTAAAGATCTGAAAATCTGTAAGAACAACCGGCGGTACCACCTTATTCTCCGCCAGGTCTTCGGGATAGAAATGATTAAAGCCCTCCATCCCGCCAAAGTATAATTTTCCTTCTTTATTCCTGAAAGCAACAAATGAGTTGAATTCATTATGAACCAGCCCATCCTGGGTGTAGAATGTCTTTATTTTTTCAGTAACAGGGTTAAGAACGGCGAGTCCGTTATTCGTACTAATCCAGATATTTCCACGGGTATCTTCCAGCAGGGCAACCACCTCGTTATTAGGCATTCCATTGCCTTCATTATATACTTTTAAAACTTTTTTTGTATGCTTATCTATCAGAAACAGTCCTCTGCCCTGGGGTGCCACCCAAAGATTACCTTTGCTGTCTTCAATCATAGCAACGATCCGTGCTTCTAAAGGTCCTGCCTCATACACCAGCCTATGTTCTCTAACCCTACGGGTGGCAAGATTCAGTTCACCTATTAGCCCGGCTTTACCCCCCATCCAGATGTTATAGTCCTGTCCTGGAAAAAGGCAATAGATAATCTTCAGCTTATCACTTGTTACGATATCTTCTGTTTGGTTTGTTAGTGGATCAACAGCATTTAAGCCCTTACCAGAAAATACAGCATACAGCTTACCATCCTGTCCATTTATAAGGGCATAGCCATGTGGGGATTTCACCTGTATTATAAACTGCTGTTCTTCTGCAGAAAACCTGCTGAGCCCTAGCTGCGGATGAACGGACCATATGTTTCCATAATTATCTTCGCACAGCCTGAGCTGCCAATAATCTTTATTATTGAAATTTTGCATTTTGTTGCCGGAGAGCTCCCAGCGGGTAACACCTTTAGATCCGTTTACAAACCAGACTGCCCCATTTTTATCTTCAATAAGGCTGGTAAGATTATCCGAATAATAATTCCGGAGGTTCTGAAATTTATTGATCGCCCCATCATATTTATTAATGCCACCGCCATACCCTCCTATCCAAATAATGTCGGTATTATCTCTATAAGCAGATATTAAATCATCGTTATTTATAGCGTAAGGGTCAGAAGAATTCTTTGTGTAGAAATCAATAGCTGTTCTTTTTTTATCAATAATGGCAAGCCCCTTGCCTAAGGTGCAGACTAATAAATTTTCATAACGATCTTCTACAACATCATTGATCGGAACATCTTCAAACTCTTTGAAGGGAAAATCAATTGTAAAGCCGTTATCATCCTCATTTAACTTCCCCAGTCCCATTTCAGTAGCTATCCAAAGCACATTGCTTTTATCCCTGAATACTGACTTGAGAATGGGCAGATCTTTTTCAGCGTGTAAAACACTATGCTCAAACTTTTCGCTCGTATCAATTTTGTGTACACCTATAACAGAAACAGCAAAAAGACTATTGTTATCGACAAAGAAATCCCGGACAATGTTAGCTTCCTTCCTGCTTTCCCTGAGGGGGTCTGCCTTGATCACTTTTATGTCATTAGTCTCTTTATTTAAAAATATAACTCCCCCTCCGTTAGCACCAAAATAAAGATTACCTGCAGGATCTTCGTAAATGGAATTGATACTCAATACATTGTTATTCCCGGGCGGTATCTTTAGCACTTCAAAAATTTCTTTGTCCCTGTTGAATTTATTGATACCACCTGTAAATGTACCTACCCATAAAACAGAATCTCTATCTTCATACAGACAGGAGATATAGTTGGAGGATAAAGAAGTAGTATCATCTGGCGTGTTCTTGAATACTTTGAACTGATAGCCATCATAGCGATTCAGGCCCAGGGCAGTTCCGAACCACATATAGCCTTTTTTATCTTTCAGTATACAATTCCCTGTACTCTGAGAAAGTCCATCTTCCATGGTAATCTTCTCAAACCTTATTTCCTTATCCTGAGAGTAAGCTAAACAAGGCAGAAAAAAGGAAAGGAGAATAATTACTGTTTTAAAGATCACGTTCACGTTACATGGAAATATTTATAAAAATAACAATAAAAACAATATTAAAGCATATGCCCCTGCAACTATTTACTTATAGCATTAAGTGTTCATCAGGGGCAAAATACAGCTTCACTGCTCCGCTGCCTGCTTACTTATCTGGCAGGGTCCTGATATACTCCAGGTCTCTCTTTTTAAGCCCATCATCGTCGGTAAGGCTCCAGAGGGCCGTCTGGATATTTTCTGAATTGATCCAGAAATCATCATTCCCAGCGTATTCGCTGTAGAGTAGCTTTTTGCCTGAAAGCCTTTGCAGGAAATCTTTGATGAGGGGAGAGTCGGTTACGGGACCTATTTTATACTTTGCAGTGCTGTCAGAATGTTTGCGTGCGCTGTTCAGACAGTATAACATCAGCTTAACATTACACTTACCACTGTCTCCACCGCCACCTTCTACTTTTGGTGGCACCGTCACCAGTACTCTTTCTATTAGCAGGCCGTTTTGGAAACCCTCCAGGGCAGTAACAATTACCAGTCCTGGTGGAAATGTAACAGTGGTGGGGCCGGGGCCGACGGAATCATTTTCTATAATCACGGAAACCATAACAAAAGGCCCGGCGCCATCAACCACACACTCATCTCTTCCAATACCGGTTTCGTCGCCCACTATGGAAGTTATAGTTATGTTTTTCGGTAATACCAGCTTTTCGCCCGTTGGTTCTCCTGGTGCTTCACCAAAGCCAGGAATGTGACCGGCTTTTTCCTGTATGCCCGGATTCAAAGTATCTTCGTCATCCTGGCAGGCCATCAGGCAAAGGATCATCATCAGCATACTTCTGAATAGCCACGTTGATATTTTAAAATTATTTGTCATTGCAGTGAAAGTATTAAATGCTTCTGTAGCAAAAGTAGGTTTTACTCCCTGCCTGGGATGACAGATATGTTGTAAATGATATTACTATTGTTGTATCTCTAAAAAATAACTGCGGGGCGGGGATAAATGAGAGACCTCCCGGGACAGCATAGACCACTGCCAACAGGCCGAAATCAGGAGTGGCATGTTGCAGACTTTGTAAGTGCGATGAAATGCATTACTCCTGCGCTGCGCTGCATTCCCTTTGTACAAGGCACTTTCAACCTTATTAGGAGGACCTACAGCTGAACTGATCCAATAGAATTTATTCTTTATATATTATATTAACACAGGTATAGCAGGAGCTGGTTTCCGGCTCGAAATCGAATACCAGGCTGGATACATATTCACTATTCTGATTATTGAAGTTCTTTAATTTTAAAGGTATTTCTTCTGTTGCTCCTTTGTAAACCGCAGAGATATTGTATCTCCCAACAGGCAGGTCTACTAGCTCGGCATAAGAATCTGTACCAGGTTGTCCGGGTTTTCTTATAATTACCTCTCCTGCTGATCCATCAATAAGGGGATCCACCGGTGTCAGGGTAAATTCTATGTTTTCCCTGTCATAAATCTGGCTGTTTACATCTTTGCTTATCTCTATCAGTCCTCCATAATATCCAAAACTCCATTCAGTCTTTTTACCGGTCAGTTTCCATTGAAAATTCCTGACTGCTCCTTCCTGAGTAAATCCTTCATCAGTTTCAGGATGAAGTTCCAGTGCATATTCTTTACCATTGTATGCCTTCTTAAAATGTGCATAGGCCCGAAAAGCACCAAACATAAGTCCAATTTTGTATTCGCCTTTTCCATTGGTAGTTCCCAATGCATTAGCATCATACAGATACAAATTATCAACGATAACTTCCACCCCCGGAAGAGGCCTTCCCTGAGTATCCACTACTTTTCCGGTTGCATACCCTTCTGTGGGAGCAGAGTCATTTTTATTTATTTCTTCCCTTTCACAGGCTATTATGCCCAGAACAAGGAGGAGTATGAAGTAAATTGTGAATTGTTTCATAAATAGTGTTCTTAATTAGACATTTGTTGAAGACTGAAACCAAAGCCCCGGCACTAATTACCGGGACTATGACCTTTCAAATTTTTGTTCGTTTGTAAATGCCAGTTGCTAATTTTTATACATTAACAGCTGGCAGGCCTATACTTCAATCACCAAATCAAGGCACTTTATAAGCACCCGCTGCATTGGCACTAAAGGCATTAGCAGTTTTGAAATCGGTGTTTATTTTTGCACCTGCCTCAGATACCAATCCCCAACCGCCTCCATTAGAAATACTGGAATTTGTAATTTTCAGCTTTGCTTCGTTATCTCCATCCAAACCTATGTTTGCCCCGGTGTTGGAGAGCCCGGGCAAAAAGCTGCTACCACCGCCGGTTACTTCTACATAGTCAAATTCATTAAGCTCTGAATTTGAAATGATGGCAATCCCGTTCCAGTAGCCCTTCGTTTTTTCTTTACCGGTAAATACTATCTTTTTAGCTGCCGTTCCTTTTGCTATGATATAGGAATTATTATCCCTGTGAATGATAAAGCTCCTGTCAGCATTGAATTCAAAAGTAGCCCCGGCTTCAATTCTCAACCCTGACCTTACTTCCAGATCTTCCCTAACACTATACCTGGTGCCATCGGTAAAAGCTTTCCACAGTACTTCAGCACCTTGCTGCAGGGTTGATTTTAGAATTTCGACGGCCTTTGTGGTATTGCCAGTAGAAAACTTTGAGGCAGCATCTAACTTCCCAACTTCATTTGCGGGTATGGCCATTGCAATGCCTTCTGTTTCTTTCACTTCATTTAAAGCAAACTGAGTAAGCACAGCCCCCACTTCCAGGTAAATACCATAGCCCTTCCCCTCAGTAATAACCGAATTGGTTATACCCACTTTCGATAAATTATCCCCGTCAATACCCAGGCTTGCAGCAGTGTTGGTGAGGTTTGGCAAAAAGCCACTGCCGGCATTTGCTATCTCAACATGATTAAAATTATTCATTTCACTGGCTGAAGAGATAGAGATGCCTCTCCAGAAGCCTTTCACCTTACTCTTTCCTGAAAAGGTAATTCTTTTAGCTGCGGTACCCTCGGCATTTACATAAGCCCCGGCACCCTCAATCTTCATGTATTTATCAGCAGCAAACTCTATGTTAACACCAGGCTGAATCTCTAAGCCGGAGCGAATAACTAAATCGCCTGAAATATAATAAATGGCATTATCCTCAAATCCCGGCCATGAAACCTCTGTCTGGTTGGCTATTTCTGATCCGATCACTTCAACAGCATCATAACCATTATTACCACTGAAATTATTGTTTACCGTTAGATTGCCAATCTGATTTATTGGCATGGCTACAGCGGTACCTGCATGGTTCGATATTTCAATATGGTCGCCAATGGTAATGGAGGCATTGTTTTCAACATAAATGCCATAACCGCCCCCTCTGTTCAGCTGGGTATTCCTGATGATAAGCTTTGCCAGATTTCCGCCATCCAGCGCCAGGCTTGCGCTCAGATTGCTTAAGCCTGTGTTAAGGCCGCTTCCTGCATAATGGAGCTCTACATAATTAAACTCATTTTCACTGCTCGGGGAGCTAATGGTAATGCCTTTCCAGTCAGGGTTTACTGCGCCAGTGCTGGTAAAAATAACGTGCAGATCATTGGTACCAACAGCAACAATTTTACCATCCGGATTCACCACCAGCTCACTGTCTGTTTCTACCTGCACGACCACACCTGGCCTTATGCTTAGCTTTGCATTGATGTTGATTGATTTACTTACGATATAATCTGGCTGGCCAATGGTTGGGTTTATGTTTTCCCACACCACATCGGCATTAATATCGTTAGAGATTGTTTGTGGAAAGCTAACGGCAGGGCTGTTTACGGTAACAGTTACCTCCTGTGTTGCTGATTTTTCGCCATCAGAACAGCTTACCTTAAGCTTATACTGACCAGCATGGGTAGGTTGTAGCGTCAGGGTTGCCGTTGTTGGTGCGCTTAACGTTATGGAGCTGCCAGCAGGCTGCGAAATTATCTCCCAACGGAAGGTTAAGCTCTGGTTTTCGGGATCTTCAGAGCCTGTTGCATCAAGGCTAATCGATTCGCCTAAGCTTAGTGTTAGGTTAGCTGGATTTGCTGTTAGTTTAACAACAGGTGCTCTATTCTCTACTTGTGGCTCATCATCACCACAGGCCTGCAGGAGAAAAAGTATAATTAATGCTGATAATGATTTTAACAGGTATTTCATCTGGATTAGGATATTAATTTTACTACTATTGGAGATGCTTGATCAAAGCATAAGTGCCAAAAAAATGTATAAGGTGATGCTTAAGAAATCTTGTGATTTAGGCGTTATTGGGCAGAATAAGCGGCAGTAACACGATCACCTTCGCCACTATCGGCATCGGCTTCTTTTCCGGGAGGATCTGTTCTTTTGTATGTTGCATTCTCACTACATCATCTTTCTCATAAGATGACAGCGCCAGTAGTAAAAGGCAGTACAGAAATAATTTTGAAGTACTCATTTGATTGCGTAAAAAATGTTTTCAAAACTATAGCAATGGTGATAATGCAGCTGAAAGGAATGTTGCATTTGATATCACTATTGTTGCTCTCTGAAAAAATCTGAAACAAAATGCTGCCGGCTACAATGCAGAAATGATGCACATGCGTACCCGACACCTGACAGAACAGGATCACCCGGCCTCTCTTAGTGAAGACCACTGCTAATTTGATTACAAAAAGAGTGCTGCCAGATGGGCACAGGATGCTGCCATCTGTCTTCCTGATAAATGAGTAGCACAGGCTTACTGCAAAGTCTCTGATACAAGCAGTAAATTGTGGAGCAATGTGTTGCTTAGTGCTGGTTTGGTGTGATGTTAATAACGAAGATGGCGCCCTGAGCGCCTACCGCCCAAGCCCGCCGACCGCTTGGAGAAAAGCGAATGCTGTTCAGGCTTTCGTTGTTAAAGGCCGACCAGTTCTTGCCTCCATCCCGGCTAATGTCGGTACCCGTGGTTCCTACAGAAATAAAAGTGCTGGTATTAGGCAGATTTGCCAGCCCGGAGCGGTAGCCCCTGGGCGGAGTTTGGGGCAAGCGCCAGCGTTTGCCGCCATTGCGCGTATAAACGGCTGCCTGTCTTCCCTCCGCAGGCTGGTCATAAGCACCACCAACAGCCACACCCAAACGATCAGTGGCAAAAGAAAGTGCATAAAGACCTGAGGCAGCGGACCTGCGCTGAAGGGGTACGGGCTGAATCTGCCAGCGCTGTCCACCATCGGAACTGTACAGCACGCGTATTGCACCGCCTCCGGTACCAATCCATGCCTTTGCCGGAGCGGCCATGGCTATGCTGGCATTGCTGGCAGCAAAGAAGGCCTCATCTTTTTCGGCTGCAGGCGGAGGTAAAGTACTCCAGCTCCTGCCACCATCCCAGGTTTGGAGCAATAAAATTCTCTCCTCTATTGGATCGCTAAGGGCCAAACCAGTAAGCGGATCCCAAAAGGAAAGTGCATCAAAAAAGGCTTTTCCTGTTGTATCCGCATATACCAGCTGCCAGTGTTGGCCTCCGTCCTGGGTCCGGTAGATATGGGCAGGCTGGCCGGCAGAGGCAATGAGCGCCTCCTGTGCATTAAACACCCAAAGCGAACGAAAATCAAGACTGTCTGAAGGAGTTGCGAGTTTCTCCCACTGCATTCCGCCATTGAGGGTGCGCAAAATGGCGCCCCCGCTGCCACTGGCCCAAACAACAGTATCATTCACCACTGCCAGGCCCCGCAGGCTGGCGGTGCTGTTGCTGTTTTGCCGGCTCCAGCTAAATTGCTGGGCAGGAGCAGGTAAGGTGCTAAAGCAAAGAAACAGGAGGCTAAAAAGCAGGTACACCCTCATGAAAAGAAGCTTATTTTCAGTACAATAGTGCAAGGGAACAGGAACAAAGCTAACATACAAAGCAGGAAGTAAACATTATCTAAGCACTACTGCAACTGATTCTGTTGAATGTTGCATCCTATCTCTTCAGGAAAATCCTTTCAGGATAAAGTACAAACTGTATGAAATTTATTTCCAGCTGATCAACGGCATAGTTATAGCCTGACGACATTCCTACATCTATGTTAGGAAAATAGCGTACGTTGGTGCGCAGCAGCCAGGACTGTATTCTGGTAGGGCGAATATCCCAGCCAATGATAATACCGGGTTTTACTACATTAATTCCGCCTGATGCAGTAAGTGTTTGTCCGCTCATTTCGGTAATGTCGATATTCTCCAGGCTAAGCAGCGGCCCGATAAAAGGAACAAAACCATGATAGTCGAACAAAAACTTAAATCCTTCCAGAGATACAGAACTACGGTGGATGTTCTGCGTGGTGCCATAAGCATCTAATGAAGATCGAAATCTTCTGTATGCGAGATTAAAATGAACATCAGGATTATGCAGGTAATACCCAACGCCAATATCCCAGAAGAACTTTTCAACTTCTGGATGATGAAGATAAGGCTTTGTTTGGGTGTTGTGTTCCGACTTTGCCAGAAACCTGGTGGAAGATGGCCCTAGTGCAACTGAAAAGTTGTTTAGCCTTTTCGCTTTGGCGAGTTCTGCTGTTTTTGATTGGGTAATACCGGCCTGCCAGTTTTTTTCTGCGCCCAGAGTGGTTTCCAGTAAAATTCTGTACCCCAGGGTTATCCATAGCGGATGAACTTTTACACCTACCTCATCTTCCTTGTTCACATAGTATTTCAGACTATTATTGTAATTATATGACAAGCCTAACTCAAACAGGTGCTGATTCCTGTTATAGGTAAAGCCACTTAGCAATGGCACAATTGTTTTTCGTTGATTTACCCCATCGTTCTGATGGAAGTGGGTTGGATTTACACTTAAGCCTACATAAGGCCTGACTCTGTTATGTGTTATTTTCCAGGGATAATACTTGAAGCCGGTTTCCACGCCCGAATTAAAATGCCTGTTCCTCCAGGAGACTAACGGAACACCCAGGTAGAAATCAGCATGTCCCCAAAAATGGGTACCACCAATTATAATGCGGCTTTCAAACTCATCTTCAAGCCTTTGTTGTTGAAAAATTCCATTTTCGTTAGGCCAGCCTGTGATTGTATTAGCTCCCGACAAATACCGCTGCTCAATTCCCAGTTCTAACTGGGCAAATCGATGCCTGGTCTTTTCCCCATGCTGATACACCTGGGCCCCAACAGGCATTCCGGCATACAGGATAGTAATGATACAAAACAGGATGCGCATAGGGATGATCTGTGGCATAAACACCGGCTGGTAGAAGGGAAATAGGTTTGCTTTAGGTGATCTTATTTGGATTTCAGCCTGGTACAATTTATGTAGTGTAAAAGCACCCCTAAGCAATTATTAAACTGGCTACAATTGGCTGAAATGCGTTACACTGGCTTTAGTGCCTCTTTTGCGCTTCTACAAAACAGGGGTATAAAATTAGATTTAATTCGAGGTTTTTCCTGCAATTAACTATTGTCAAAATCTACAAAAATTTCATTGATACACGCTTACATGATAGATATAAAACTTTTGTGGAAGTGGGGCAACATCCGTTCCCGGCATATAAAACTGCCCCCCCCCGATCAATACTATCCTCCTGATGCAGGCGTGTGTTTTTATTTTTTGTTCTGATGAACGAAAATGCTTAATTGATGATAAATGATACGACTGATATTATTTACGCTATTCACCCTATTGACCATAGCTGCCTTTGCTCAAAAAGAGTTTGTAACAGTTGCGGTTGCTGCCAATGCGCAGTACGCCATGAAGGAAATCAAGGCTAAGTACGAGCAACAGACCGGCCAGAAGATTAACCTCATCATCGGATCGTCGGGAAAACTTACGGCGCAAATTAAGGAAGGCGCGCCCTTCGATATTTTCCTGGCTGCCGACCTGGAGTACCCCAATGCCCTGCACAAGGGAGGATTTACACAGGCACAGCCACGCATCTATGGCTATGGTGAATTGGTGCTCTGGACACTGAAAAATATAAAACCCTTAAACCTGGATGCGCTGCTGCTGCCTCAGGTAAAGGCGGTAGCCATTGCAAACCCCAAACTGGCTCCTTATGGCGAGGCCGCCTTACATGTTTTAAAGTACCACAAGTTGTACGAAAAGGTTAAGCCCAGGCTGGTGTATGGAGAAAGTATTTCCCAGCTTAGCCAGTACATTGGCTCCGGGGCTGCCGATCTTGGTTTTACCGCCAAATCAGTGGTGTTAAGCCCCGAATTACAGGGCAAAGGAAGCTGGGTTGCGCTCGACCCAAAATCTTATACACCTATTGCCCAGGGAGCAGTGCTGCTGAAAAAAGCTGAAGGGCGAAACCGGGCAGGTGCCGAAAAATTTTACAACTACCTTTTTTCTGATCAGGCAAAGGCTATCTTCGGGAAATACGGCTACAGGTTTGCACATGAATAAGCTTAAGGCAGTAGTTACCGCAATAGAAACTTCCGGAGAAATTTCGCTCGTAAGCCTGCTGTGTGAAGGAGAGCCTTTCTCTGCCCTCATCATCAGCCAGGCAGAAGCCTACATTGCAACAGGAAGCCCCGTTTACATGGCTTTTAAAGAAACAGAGGTTTCAATTGGCAAAGAACTGAAGGGAATGATCAGCCTCCGGAACAGGTTTCCTTCCAGGATCAGCGCTATTGAAAAAGGGCAAATTCTTTCTGAAATAAAACTTGATTTTAAAGGGCATGCGCTCACTTCCATCATCACCACTGCCTCGTGCCATAGACTTGCGCTGCAGCAAGGCGACGAGGTAGAGGGTCTGTTAAAAACAACGGAGCTTTTAATAATGCAATATGATTGATTGGGCGCCGCTCTGGCTTTCGTTCCGGCTGGCCCTCGTTACCACCATTATTTTATTTATGTTAGGCGTGCCCCTGGCCTATTGGCTGGCGTATGCACGCTTCAGGCTTAAGCCCCTGCTCGAGAGTGTGGTGAGCCTGCCGCTGGTGCTGCCTCCTTCTGTGCTGGGGTTTTACCTGCTGCTTGCCTTTAGCCCCAACAGCGCTTTCGGTGCTTTTCTGGAGCAGTACTTCAGCATCAGGCTTATTTTTTCTTTCGAAGGATTGGTAGTAGCTTCGGTCTTATACAGCCTGCCCTTTATGGTGCATCCGGTGCAGGCGGGTTTCCGTAATTTATCGGCCTCCCTCAAAGAAGCAGCCTATACCCTGGGCATATCGCCCTTCAGAACTTTTTTAAAGGTGCTGCTGCCCAACATCAAGCCTGCCTTACTCTCGGGGGTAGTGCTTACCTTTGCCCATACTGTTGGCGAATTTGGGGTAGTGCTCATGATCGGGGGCAATATTCCCGGCGTTAGCAGGGTAGCCTCCATTGCCATTTACGATGAGGTGGAAAGTATGAACTACAGCGCGGCAAACCATTATGCACTGGTGTTGGTGGGGCTTTCTTTTCTCATACTTCTTACGCTTTACTGGTTGAACAGAAGGCTTGTGCAATAAGCAAAATATGATAGCAGTAGATGTAAAAAAAAAGTTGCATGCTGCCCATGGCGAAATGCTGCTGGAGGTAGCCCTCCAGGTACCCGAAGGAAGCTTTTGCTCTATTTATGGAGATTCAGGCGCTGGTAAAACTACCCTGCTTAGAATGATTGCAGGTTTGCTTGCCCCGGATGATGGTGTGATTCAGGTGGGAGGAGCATGCTGGTTTGACCGTTCCAGGCGCATCAACAAAGCACCGCAGCAGCGAAAGATTGGATTTGTGTTCCAGGATTACGCCCTTTTTCCCAACATGAGCATCCGTGAAAATCTGGAGGTTGTGTTGCCCGACAGAAAGCAGAGGCATAGCATTGAGGAAATACTGGAACTGATGGACTTATCGGTCCTGGCAAACCGTTCGCCGGCAACCCTATCTGGAGGGCAGCAGCAAAGGGTGGCACTGGCAAGGGCGCTGGTGCGCCAGCCTCAGCTACTCCTGCTCGACGAGCCTCTTTCAGCACTGGACCATGAAATGCGCCTGCGGCTGCAGGATGAAATTGCCAGAATTCACCGCCATTTTGGCTTAACTACCCTGCTCATCAGCCACGAGCCTTCAGAGATTTACCGCCTGTCCGATCTGGTGGTGCAGCTGGAAGCCGGTAGCATAGTAAGGCAGGGCAGCCCCGATGCAGTATTCTATCATCACGAAATCAGCGGAAAAATTCAAATAGTGGGAGAGTTGCTGCAGCTGGAGCAAAACGATGTGGTGTACATAGCCAGGATTATTTCCGGAAATAAGATTTACAAAGTTGTGCTAAGCCGCGAGCAGGCCGCCAGTCTGGCTGTAGGCGACAAGGTACTGCTGGCTTCTAAAGCCTTTAACCCGGTGGTGGTGAAAATAAATTAGTTTAAAGAAGTAACCTCACTACTTAGCTTATCCTGTTGGCCAGGTAAACTGTAAAGATGCTCCCCTTGTCGAGCTGGCTGCTTACCTCTATCCTGCCACCGTTGTTTTCTATAATACGCTTGATGATGTAAAGCCCTATGCCGGTACCCTCTACATGGGTATGCAGTCTTCTAAACATTGTAAAGAGCTTTGGCAGCTGCTGTTCCGGGATTCCCAAGCCATTGTCTTCTACTCTCAACACAACGTACCCATCTTCCAGACTGGTGCTGATCCCGATCTCCAAAGGCCTGACATCTGATCTGTACTTAATGGCATTAGACAGCAGGTTGTAGAGAATACTTCTTAAACCTGCCTTTGAGTACCGGATAGTGGTTACCCCAAAATCCATTTTAATAAATGGAGCTAAGCTATTGAAGTTTTCTGGCAAGTCTGTTTTGATATCCTCTACTGTTTCTTTGACATCAACCGCTTCATCTTCGGTTTCATCCAGTCCTTTTTGTGCTTTCGTGATTTCAGTAAGATCTTTTATCGTCTCTTTTAGTTTTTCTATAGAAGTGCCTGCCAGGGTAAGCAGGTTTGCTGCCTCGGGTGTGATGGATGCTGTTAAACGTTTGTTCAGCGCCAGCAGTAAGCCTTCCAGGTTTAGAAGAGGGCTTCTTAAATCATGTGAAGCGGTATAGATAAAACTGTCGAGGTCGTTATTGATCTTACCCAGCTCCTCGTTTTTCTTGGTAAGCTCCTGGTTCAGCTCCTGCATCAAAATTGCATTCTGCTCGAGTTTCTGCCTGGCACTTACCTGCTCGGTTACTTCATAACCAAAGGTGATGATACCGTCTGTTGCGCCATCCAGTTCACGAATAGGCTCATAGATCAGGTTGAAGTAACGTGTATAAGGCTGTTTATTGCGCTTCCAGTCGCCGGTAATGGGCAGTTCACTGCCTACAAAACGTTCTCCCTTTTCAAAAACATTGCTGTAAATCTGCATGATGGCAGGATCAGCATCAGGGAAGGCTTCTTTTACTGTTTTACCAATGATAGAATTATCCACCATCAGCGCCTCTAAATAGCTTGGGTTTGCCAGCTCATAAACAAAATCTCTCCCCCGGTTAATGCAGAGCAGGGAGGGCGCTTGCATAAAGAGGTTGTACAATCTTTTTCGTTGCTGCAGGGCCTCTTCTAACGCATCTGTTTCCCGCTGCAAAAGATCCACGATTTCCTCATTAGCTTTTTGAAGCTGTTCCCTGGCTTTTACCTGCCCTGTTATTTCTGTGCTGGTGCCTATCCAACGTATAATGTTGCCCGCTGTATCCTTTACAGCATAGGCGCGCGACAAAAACCAGCCCCACTCACCATCTGCCCTTCTGATGGGAAAAGTCAGCTCCCAGTTTCTCCCCCGCTCCCCTGCTTTTTGCACATGGTCAAGCACCCTTTTAGTATGATCAGGATGGTGAACCCTTAGCCAGCCCATGTCCTGCATATCATCAAAGCTGGTGCCGGTGTAATCATACCAGCGCTGGTTATACCATAAAACATTTCCTGCAGGATCTGTCATCCAGGCAAGATTCTGAATATGATCCGCAAAGGAATGGAAGAGATCCCTGCTTTCCTGCAGGGCCTGTTCTGCCAGCTTTCGTTCTGTGATATCGGTTGCAAGCGCAAAATAGCCTAATACTTGTCCTTCAACTACATGGGGTACATAATTTACCAGCACATGTTTCTGGCCCTGGTGTTTTGTGGTAAGTATGGTTTCGTATTGCAGGCGCTCCCCCTTCAGCGCGCGCTGAATATTTACTTTTACCTGATCATAAGCAGCTGGTCCCATCATCTTTCCTAACCGAAGGCCGTACACCTCTACCATCTTTTTACCCACCACTTCCGAACGGGATAGATCAAACCATTCTTCATAGGTTTTATTCAGGAAGCGGTACCTTTCATCTGCATCAACGTAGGTGATCAGCCCCGGCAGGGCATCGGTAATGATTCGCAACTGCTGCTCGCTGGTTCTCAGGGCCCGGGTGCGTTCTTCAACCCTTGCTTCCAATTCACTGTTTGCTTCCAACAGCTGTTCTTCGGCTGCCTTTAGCTCTTCCAGGGCTGTTGCTAATTCCTGATTCTTTTCCTGCAGCTCCAGCTGGATGACCCCATGTTCATCCTCTTTCAGATCTACATACTGGCTGAAGGCAAATCGCTCTACCTCTGCGTAAAGCAGATCAAGTTCTTTTGCAATGGCCAGGGCTTCTCTTATCTCGGTGGTGTAGCGGTCTACAAAGCTTAACATCATTTGTCTTCGCACATGGTACACCAGCACCAGATCAGCTGTGGCAACGCCGCTTCTGGGAATATGGGGGAGTGTATCTTTTCTCCATTGACGCAAGGTATCCTTTGCATCCTCCAGCGCCTGCTGTTCCACCAGCTGTTGAAAGAAGGTTTTCAGCGAATCCTGCACCAGGGCAATGAACTGGTCCTCTGGCATGTTGGCGAACAACTCTAACAGGGGCAGGTTAACCTGCCTGGCGAGGCTGATAGTTGCATTAGCTGCTTCCTCCACATAGTGCGCCAACAGGAAGGCTGCAAACCTTTGTAAATGCGGAAAGCTTGTATCAGGAAGCGTAAAGTTAGTTGTTGCCATGTGTGGTTAAATATACATACTGAATCAGAGGGAATATGTCATTTGATTAATCATAAAGGGCTAAACTTCTCTCTTGGGGGAATATTTATAACCCATTACTCTCCTGAGGCGCTCAAGTACGTGCATGGGAAAACCCCGTTTGAACCAGATATTTATTCTAGTCCGGAAGTGTTGTGAGAGGCACCAAGTGCTACTGTAAAAGTTGTTCCAGTACCTGGTGTACTTTCTACTGCGATGCTTCCGCCCATAGACTCTACCTGCATTTTAGTAAGATAAAGTCCCAAACCCCTGGCATTATTTGATTGATGAAAGGTTTTATAGAGTCCAAAAAGCTTGCTCCCGTATTTTTTAAGGTCTATTCCCATTCCATTGTCTCTGACCGAGATGAATATTATTCCCATATCCTGCCAGGATTCAATATGAATAACAGGTTTCCTTTCAGGAGCCCGGTATTTCAGGGCATTGGAGAGCAGGTTGTGAAAAATGCTCTCTAAGTACAGCTTGTAAATGCTTAGGTGCTTTACCCCCAGATCCAGCGAAATCTCAGCTCCTGTTTGTAGTATTACAGCAGAAAGGTTCTGAACCTCCTTTTCAATAATTTCCTCAACATCCACATGCTCCTGGCGAATCTGAAATCCAACTCTGGTCTTAAGGATAACATACAGATCATTGATCGTTGCCATCATGTTACCGCTGGCAAGCAATATCTTATTTAAAATGAACGAGACATCGGCCTCTTTTGGATTACTTTCATAAATAGAGCAAAGTGCCTGTATATTACTTAAGGGTGAACGAAGGTTATGGGTGATTATATGGGCAAAATCCTCCAGTTGCTTATTTTTGATTTTGAAGCCTTCGGCTGATGCCTGATACTCCTCACTCAAGTCCCCAAGCCTTGCAGCCTGGTTTCGTAGCCTGATGGCAATGATATCCTTTAACAGCAGCTGGGTTATTTCTATTTCATTTACTCGCCAGGGCAGCGATGTTCCTTTAATCAGCTCTTCCCACTGTTCAAACGATTTACGGGGATGAATTCTAAAATCATTCCCAACAATTTTGAGTGGTTCACCTGCCCAAATCCTTTTTTCATTAATCTCTGCTTTAAAAAAGAGGAGGTATTCACGGTTGTATCTGGAGATCTCCAGAGCTAAAAGCCCACTGGCACTTTGTTTATAGTCAAGGGCAGGGGCAAATTCCCTGCTCAGAGTTCTGGTAAAGTAAACTGCCTGAGAACCTCGGTCACTCAGCCATTCCACCAGTTCCTGAATCTGGTTTTCATCAGGTGTAATCCCAATCGTTTCGGTTCTGTGCTGTAACAGCAGCGCCGCCCCATTGGCTTCTGTTATAGCCATTAAGTTCAGGGGGTGTGCAAACAGGCCCTGAAAAACACTTTCGCTGCCCTCAATTTGGTGAACAAGCGCTGTTTCAAGGTGCTTCAGTTCCTCAAACCACTGATAGTTCCGTTTCTCGTGGCTGGAAAGCAGTTTATTGGCACATGCCCGTGCTAGTTGATCACACAACTGCCTTTTCCAGTAGTTTACATGCCTGGGATGTTCGTTACTACAGGAAATTATACCCCATAAATTTCCCTCTGTGATAATAGATATTGAAAGGGAGCCAAGGACCTTCATATTCATTAGATACTCCAGATGAATTTCAGAAGGATACCTAAGCTCAGATCGCATCAGGTCTAAAGGTTTAACATCCTTGCTGGTAGACTGGAAAACGATCGGGACGGGAGGTGCCTTCACATCCGGAATATGACGAATAGGTTTAACCCTCATCAATTCTCTGCCCGGCTTTGGAATATCCGTGGCTGGAAAATGATGCCCTGCGAAGGAATGAACCCCTGCTTTTTTCTTTTCCGCCACTACTGCAGCATTCCAATCCTGGTCAAACTGAAAAATCACTACCCTATCATAATTAGTGATGGCCTGAACAGCCCCAACGATAGCATCTGTGATCTGCTCTACTGTATCCAGGCTGTTAATGGCAAGCTGCTGCTCTGCCAACAAAGAAAACTGGCTATGGACTTCATTTGCATGGATGGGTTCGTAGGGTTCTCCTTCCAGTACAATCTTGCCCGAAGACGCATGAATAAAACCGAAAAATTGTTTACCCCTTAGCGTGATTAAACAGGTACTGACGGTGGTGCCGCTAAAGATCTGTTGCTTTAGGATGGTGTATTCATCAGGTGAAAGAAGCTTTTCAATAGGCTTTTCAAGAATATCGGTAAGATCTATTCCCAAAAAATCCCCGGCATTTTCACTGGCCTGCTCCACGAGCAGAGTTTCTTTATCAAGAATGAGTAACCACCCATGCGGCTGTATTTTCCCAATAAGATGAATAGGCTCTCTGTCACAATCTGTGAGATCAAATGTCTGGCTATCATGCTTTTGCATACGTGTAAAAAATATTCATACTATCCTATCCACTTTACTATCATTAATATATGGATTTATAATGGCGCCACGCCTGGAACGTAAACGGTGCATTCGCTTCCTGCACCACATTACGGATACGGCACATGCGCTACTTAGGTCTTGTTCCCGTCATCTGAAACATTGCTTTTGATTCTTTGAAGGGCATTGGCAGTAAGTGGTTTAGAGATAAACTGATTTACCTCTTCGTACTGCTGCGCCCGCTCTGCATCTGCTTCCTCTATAGAAGAAGATAACATGTACAACAGGCATTTCCTTTTTCGTTCTATCGGCAGCATTTTGAAAACTTCCAGAAAATCCCAGCCATCTAAACCGGGCAAATCCATGTCCAGGAAAATAAGATCCGGAAAAGCATTCTCTGCCTGCTGTACAGCAGCTTGCAAAGCAGCAAGTGCTTCGTCAACTGTTGTAAATACCACAATAGTATTAGTAAAGTGTTGCGAACGAATGATACTTTCGTTGACGTAGTTTGCCAACTCGTCATCATCTATCAACCATACTATATCATAAAAAGCGAGTGACATTTCGGGCTAAATTTTCTTAAAATACACTTTGAAAACACTTCCTTTTCCTACTTCGCTTGCTACCCCCACACTGCCGCCCATGGCTTCTGCCTGTGCCTTAACCAGGTACAAGCCCATACCCTTGCCTTCCACATGTGAGTGAAAACGTTTGTACAGGCCAAACACATTATTTTTATGTTTGGCAAGGTCAAAACCAGTCCCATTGTCTTGCACCACAAGTGTAATGAAATCAGATGCTGAGCTGGTTGTAATCTCTATTAAAGTTGCTTTTTGTGAAGAACGATGTTTGATGGCATTGCTAAGAAGATGGTAGAGGATATTCAGGAGATAGTGTTTTACAGCAAACACCCCAGGAGCATCGTTAAAATGTTGCCTGATAACCACCCCTGCTGTGGAAATTTGTTCCTGTAGCAGCTGCAGTACTTCATCCATTGCTTCTGCAAACAGAATATGGCTTTTATCGAGACCCAGGGGGTCCTGTATGGATAAAATATGATTTAGGTCTTTGATAATCGAATCAAGATTGTTTGCGGCATTTCCCAGCTTTCGAATAACGTCGTCCTTTGTGCTATCGTCCATCGCTGGCAAATCAAACACGGAGACCAGCCCAAGTATATTGGCTACAGGCGCTCTCAACTTATGCGATACCAGATGGGTGAACTGCTGCAGGGACTGATTTCGGCTCTGGATCTCTTCGATAAACTGATTGCGCTCCAGAATTGCCTGCTTTTGTATGCTGGTATCGGATATCATCACCACATAGCGGGATATGCTGCCATCATCACCCAAAATCGGCGTTACTCCAATTTTAAGCCACAATTCCCTGCCACTTTTGGTGGTGTAAGGAACCTCTGTCTCAAACAGATTGCTGCTAACAAGCTGGTTTATGGCATGCCGGGTACTTTCCGGCATGCCTGCCGCACCAGCCAATAAAACAGCCAGGCTCTTTCCATGCTGTTCCTCCTCTGTGAGCTCTGTTATTTGCTTGAAGCTTTCATTCACCCACTCAACTATTCCGTCTTTATCGGCAATGATTACACCTGTATGGGTTTTGCTGGCCACTACAGAAAGCTTCTTTGATTCTTCCTGGGCAAGTACCCTTTTGGTAATATCAGAGAAATACACCGACAGACCCTCTGCCGAAGGGAAAGCTTTCACTTTAAACCAGGTTCCGGCGCGGGCAAAATGGGCTTCGAAACGCGCCGTAATGCCCTTGTCCATGGCTTCTTTATAATGCCTGTAAAATGTGCCATTTACCTCCTCCGGAAATACATCCCAGATATTCTTACCCAGGTTATCCCTCCGGTTGGTTTCCAGCAGGCGATCAAATTCCGCGTTGATGTAGGTAAAATGCCATTGCCTGTCCAGGGTAAAAAATGCATCGGTGAGGCTATCGAAAATAGTATTTAATTTCCTGGCCTGCTGCTTGATGATGGCATATGATTGCTTTATAGCAGTAATGTCTTTCGCTACGGTAAATACCCCAACAACTTGCTTTTCAACCACTACAGGTATTTTATTGACACAAAAAATACGTTTACCCATTTCATTAACTTTAGTTTCTATCTCGAAGCTAATGGGGCTCTCCAAGACAGACCCCTGCTGTTTATGATAGTCTTGTGGCAAAACAGCGGCGGGAAATACTTCTGCCAGATTACGGTTTATGAGTGATTGCCGATTAAAGCCATAGGTGGTTTCAACCGTTCGATTAACATCTAAAATTTTTCCCTCCCTATTTTCATAGATGATCATATCCGGATTATCATCGAACAGGGATTTAAACCGCTGCTGGCTTTCAACCAGTGTTTGCTGGCTTTTCTTTTGCTCCGTTACATCCCGTGAGCTAACCACCACCGCTCTTATTTCAGGATTATGCAGCTGGTTGCTTGCAATAGTTTCCAGCCAACACCACTCACCGCTTGCTGCTAAAAAACGATATTCCGGTACCTGCAGGATGCGTTGCGCCTCCAGGCCAGACCAGAAGCTCTTAAGCTTAATGATGTCCTCAGGATGCATAAAGTCGAAAGCACTCCGACCCAGCAGCTCAGAAGGTTCATACCCTAGATTTGCGTGCCTAGAACCACTTACATAGACATAAAAGCCCTTTTCATCAAGCATAGCCAGCATGTCAGCGCCATGCTCCATAAGGGCATGATGCAAAGCTTCCCCAATTTTAAATTTTTGTCCTATGTCAGATAATGCTGTGCCACCACGCCCTACGCAAAAGAAAGTTTCCTCCTCTTCCGCCCAAACTATTCTCCAGGAGAGAGGAACCCATGCGCCAGACTTGGCAAGAAAGCAGTTTTCCAGTTGATTTATGTTGCTTCCCTCTATCAAAGCCTGGAAGAACAAGCGCGTTCTATATTGATCTTTCGCCTCTACAAGGCTTAAAAAAGAAGTTCCTATCAACTCCTGCTCTTCATATCCTAGCAGCGATAGGCAGGCACTATTGATTTCAGCAAACCTTCCCTCCTTGTCCAAAATACAAATCACATCCAGCGCATACTGCATTAACTTCTCCAAGCTTTCATATTTGGTCCTCTCTTTCATCCAATTTACAACAGGCGTTTAGGAGTAGTTTGCTTGGTTAACACTGTTTTATGTACTGTGTTTGTCTTTCTGCAAGCTTAATAAGCAGAAGGTCAGAAAACCGTCAGAAAATAGCTTCATCGGGTTTACAACCAGCAGTTCTCTGAAAGATCCTGATTAGTCTTAGTAACGTGAGTTCGGAGAAATATCAATAGTAAAACAGACATAGTGACCTCACCCAGTAAAGCAAGCAATTTTTTTTTGTAAGAGACTTATAAAAAGTTGCCTAATATTTCCGCAAAGCCCTCAACATCTGCTGGCTTTTGGAGAGGTAAATTTGCAAGTCTATAGCTACATGCATATTTTGTGGTTGCCAGATAATTGATGAGACAAAATCAAAAGTTGTAACAGTGGCGTTCATCATTTCATAGGCGATAGTTGATGAATAGATCAAGTTTGATCTATTCATCAGATTAGTGACTATTTTTTATCTAAGCCTATGGGGTCTATATTGCAATGAATGGTTGATGATTATCTGATACAGTTGAAGCATGAAAAGAAACAAATTACTTTCTGATAATACCAGCACTTCTAGGGAGGATTTGCCCATTTCCAATGCAGACTTATTAATGCTGCAGGAAGACGAATCAACCTATAAAATGTTGGTAGACAGTATAAGGGACTATGCCATTTTTATGCTGGACTCCCGGGGCTATATTGTCACCTGGAACTTGGGTGCTCAACGTCTCAAAGGATATGATAAGAATGAAATCATCAACAAGCATTTTTCTATCTTTTATCCGGAAGAAGCACTCAAGATAAACCATCCTGCTTTTGAACTTGAGGTAGCTTCAAGAGAAGGCCGGTTTGAAGAAGAAGGATGGCGGGTACGAAAGGACGGTTCCCTGTTTTGGGCAAATGTTGTTATTTCTGCAGTTTATAGTAAGGAAGAGCACCTGATTGGCTTCTCCAAAGTAACCCGAGACCTGACCGAGCGAAAAACACTTCAAGACCGATTGTTAAAGATCAATGAAGAACTTAAGGAAAGTGAAGAAAAGGCTCGCTTACTCATAGATAGCGTTAAAGACTATGCCATATTCCTGCTTAGCCCGGAGGGTTATGTTGCCACCTGGAATGAAGGAGCAAAGCGCATAAAAGGGTATGAAGCCAGTGAGATAATTGGTAGCCACTTTTCTGTTTTTTATCCTCACGAACCCAAGGCTGCTGAATATCCGAAGTTTGAGCTGGCTAAAGCAATTGAGCATGGAAGATTTGAGGACGAAGGCTGGCGCGTAAAAAAAGACGGCTCCCTGTTCTGGGCCAATGTTGTTATTACCCCCATCTACAATAAGGAACATCAGCACATTGGGTTCACTAAAATTACCAGAGATTTGAGTGAGCGTGTCCGCAATGAAAATCTGATGAAGAAGAACATGGAATTACACCGGCTTAACACCGATCTTGATAATTTCATTTATACAGCTTCTCACGATCTTAAGACACCTATTTCTAACCTGGAGGGGCTCATTACCCTCATGTCCACTAAGTTAAGTCCAAAACTGGATAGTACAGAAGAAAAGTACATAGAGCTGATGGCAACTTCAGTCCAGAAGTTAAATGAAACAATTCTTAGCCTGGTTGAAGTAACAAAGGTTCAAAAAGACCTGACCAGGAAGGACGAAGCTGTTTCTGTACAGGCAGTTTTAGAGGATGTGAAAGAAGAACTTGCCGAGATGATCAACCAATTCCAGGTTAATATCCGGGAGTCACTTGAGATTGAAGCGATTGTAATTGCCAGGGCAAATTTAAAAAGCATCCTTTTTAACCTCTTGAGCAACGCTATCAAGTATCATGCGCCAAACAGAACTCCTGAAATACAAATAAGGACAATGCTGAAAGGCTCCAGTATTGTCTTAAGCATCAAAGACAATGGCTTAGGACTCACAAAGACCCAGCAAGCCAAACTGTTCAGCATGTTCAAGCGCTTCCATAGTCATGTAGAAGGGACGGGCGTTGGGTTATATATTGTCAAAAGAATTATGGATAATTTAAATGGCAAAATAGAAGTGACAAGTGCAATAGATGTGGGTACAGAGTTTAAATTGTATTTCAACAGGCGTACCTAAAGAAATAAATGAATTGAAACATGATATAATGTTCGATCTGCTTCACCAATCACCAATAGAACAGAAAGCTTCTTCAATTCCAGGAACGCCAGACATTCCCAAAAACATACAGCATTACAAGGCCGCTATTGGCCAGTAATGATCTTCTGTTAAAAGAGCACCCACAAAACGGGGAGCAGTATACAGCTTTAGTAGAAAGAAAGCTAGCAGATGATTTGAGGCGATATGTTAGGAAGATGAACGGTTAAAATGATCAGATTTTGCTGAATACATTTGGTATACATAGCTTTATGAAGTACTTGTGATGCTGCAAGTGAGTAGCAATTTTATACTTTGTACAAGCCGGCATCATCGTGACAGCATTTATTAGTAACGCTCTTCTTTTAGCATCAAGAGCCTTACCACAGCCTGCCTATAGTTTCATCTATACTAAAGGGAGGAAACTAGTTTTAATAAAGTTTAGCAGGTCCCTACACATTTAAAATCATGGCTTGGTGGTTATTAGTATTTGCAGGACTTTTTGAAGTTGGCTTCACAACATGTTTGGGGAAAGCAAAAGAAGCAAGTGGATCTATGGCAGCCTTTTGGATGGCAGGATTTTTCATCAGTCTTTCTTTAAGCATGTTTTTGCTCTACAAAGCCACCCAAACGCTTCCTATTGGAACAGCTTATGCCGTATGGACAGGTATTGGTGCAGTAGGGACAGCTTTAGTAGGTATATTTTTCTTTAAAGAGCCTGCAGACCTGTTAAGGCTCCTTTTCTTAACAACTCTCATTGCCTCTATTGTTGGTTTGAAGTGGGTTTCGCATTAACCAGATCAATCAATGAACCTCCCTTTCATTTACTCATCAGGCAGCTGGATGTAAGGGTAGTACTTTCTGTATTTATATTCAATGTTGACCCATTCAGGTGCCTTGGTGGGTTTTCTGTCTACTTCAATTTTATCGTAAGGGTAAAAAACAGGCTTAAATACTTCAGGTTCCTCTTGCGGTGTGGGGGCTGCTATAAATTTCCTTTGTTGATGCCAGGAATCTGGGAAAATCGGCCAGCGCTATGGTGTGCTTCTCAAAATACATGTGTAATTCAATGATTTATTAGCGCATCCCCAGAATGCCCGTGCCTAAAAGGTATACACGATAGTAGTATAAATACTTTCAAGGCAAGAAGAGTACCTGGAGTGAGATTTCCAGGCACTTCTTTATTTTCGTCACAGAAGGGCTTAATCCCGGAATGCTGGTGCCATTTGCTCTTGGCCGTTAGCATTGAAAATTAGTTGCAGCTTATCCTTTTCAAGCGCTACCTGGTAAAATATCTGATTGCCCTGTTAGTTCAGTAAATCTTTGGATAAGATCTGTGTGGTCAGTATCAAAAGGTACAATGATATGATAAGGTATGACTCCTGTCAATGCAGATCTAGCACATAGTAAGCTCCAGTTGCTGTAGATCTACAGATGATTCCTTAGCTCTTCTCTTGCACATGAAATCGACCGGCAGTAGACCTGTGGCTTTATTAGCTTAATACTTCTTCAAATTCAATATCCTGGGAGGCCAGTACAAAAACCTTTGTGGGTATATTCTGGGTCCGTTCTTTTAGCAGACTGTAATATTGAAGAAAATCACTACCTGGATGTGCCAAACCTATCAATACTAAATCACTATTTGCTGATTCTGACCTTATAATGTCCCAGAAGCTTTCTCCGGCTGACACTAATATTTTATACTGAAAGCCAATCCGCATGCGCAATAGCAGAGATGCAAGGTTTTCTTCGGCCTTTTCAGCTGCCTCTTTAGAGGCTACAACCATTTTTATGGTAATCTGCACCTGTTGCCATTCAAGACTGTTTTTAAGCAGATATCCCAGTATCATCATTAAGCTGCCATTTCCCCTCAAGCCTCCCCACCAGATATCTACAACCTGCTTTTTGCCAAATCCCCTGTTTTTATCGTCCTGAACAATAATAATGTTGCGCCTGGACTTGTGAAAGTGAGTAATCATTTGTGCATAGGCTTGGTGATGCCTGGAGTCCTGGGTATCTCCCAACAAGATTGTGTTAGGGATTAGCGGACCAAGCCCATAGGCATTGACCAGTTGTATAGAACCTGAAAATGGATCTGATGACCTGATGACCCGCACCAGCGCGCGCACCTGTTTGCCATGAAGATACTCTCCAATCTGCCTTTCGTAATCTCTTACCTTTTCCTGTGCTACGCTTTCTTCCGGAAGAATGGTACTGACCGTAAATAAAGCATTGTCATGCGTAAGCGCATTGGCCAAATCTATAAGGTTCCAGCGTTTAGTAGGGGATCCTGATAAGACCAGGATGTTTGGCCGCCAGCTTTTTGCATGCGCCTGTTTGTCCAGGCGAAGCACAGCGTAGCGTATCACTGTTAACAACATGCCCCGGCTTAGATCTCCCCAGGTAGCCTTCAGCTTACGGCGTTTCAACCAGAGGAAAATTAACGCTATAAAGAAAAAAGCTAAGAGCGTAGCCAGGCCATTGATCAAAAACATAACAGCTATACAGCCCACAGCTCCTACCATGGAAAATGACCAGTGAACCTTGAACTTTGGCCGAAAAGATGGACTTTTTATGAAACCCTCTACCCCGGCGGTTATGTTCAGCACCCCATAGGTAGTCAGGAAAAACATACTTAAGATGGGGGCTATCATGTTAAGATTTCCAAAGTAAACTGATATCAAGGTGATGATGATGGTGAAGATGGTGCCTGCCCTGGGAATGTTTTCCCGGCCCGACTCTTTGCCGAAAAAGCTAAAATACTTGGGTAAGATCTGATCTTTGGCCAAAGCCTGCAGTACGCGGGGAGCACCTAACAAACTACCCGTAGCACTGGAGAGGGTGGCTCCCCATACACCTAATAAAATAGCGCCCCCCCACAACGCAATACGTTGCATGATCAGTGGTTCTGCTACCAGGGTAGTAGCATCGGCACGACTGGCTAAAATTATCGGCAGGGTCATGTAAATCAAGTATCCTACGCCAACAGCCATGAAAGTTCCTTTAGGAATTGACTTGGCCGGATCTTTTAAATCGCCCGACATATTGACGCCCGTCATTATACCGGTAACGGCAGGAAAAAAAATAGCGAACACATGCCAGAAATCTGCTGACTTAGTAGAGGGTACGCCCCATAATTCAATACGGGTATTCTCCAGCGGGCTTCCGAATAGTAGAGAAAGCAGGGAAATACCGATGACAGCCAGTATTATATATTGCGCCTGAATGGTTGCCTTTGTGGAAAACAAAGCCAAAGCCCCCAGCAGCAGGGTAGTAACGATGCCTATCCATCTTATATCCAGTGCGGGGTAAATAGTCACGAGACTTTCAGAGAATCCGATGATGTAAAGGGAAACAGAAAAAGCCTGTGCCAGATAGAGCGGAATACCTACCGCACCCCCTACTTCAATTCCTAAAGAGCGGCTGATCATATAGTAGGCACCACCTCCTTTCACCGGGGCATTGGTTGCTACCGATGCAATTGATAAGGAGGTAAGAAAAGTAATTGAAGTTGCTAAGGTAACAATAATCAGAGTTCCGATAAGGCCTACATTCCCGACCACCCAGCCAAAGCGCAAGTACATGATCACCCCCAGTATAGTTAAAATAGAAGGAGTGAATACGCCACCGAACGTACCTAGTTTACTGTTTGTATATTCTGCTGCACTTTTGATGATGTATCTGCTTTATAGAAGTAAAATACAGATCATAAGCTATTAAATTGTAGAAATCTCATGTTTTATTGAAAGAATACGAAATAAAGTTATCAGGTTAATATTCTGATCGTAATGCCTTTCTGCTTCAGGGGCTTTAATGGGCGAGTAGTGTTTGGGTATACCTGTGCAAACTTTGGCAGCTGCTCTCTTAAAGCAATAATGGGCTCCTTAAAAAGGACCTACAATGTTGCCCTTACATTTCCTAATTGTCTTAAAGTCGTTGAATTGACCATTCTCGGTCTTGCCAAGCGTGTTGGTCATATAGTACTGATAGTTATGCGGAAAGATGTAATCGACTTGGTCGTTGGCAGTAGATCCGTACTCCAGGGGACATGTTTTTGGGGCCTACATAGGGCCTAATTAATAGGATATTAATAGCTGCTCTGCGCCAAATGCGCTATAATGTTATTGGAAAAAGGCCTGATTCCGAAGAAAAAGGCCTTTTAAACGTGCGCATGAGAAGACTCGAGCTTCCATGCACTTGCGAGCACCACCTCCTCAAGAACATCTCAAGCATCTGTACAAAAGCTAATTAACTGTAAACAGGACCTATTTAGGCCCTAATCATTTAATTTTCAAGCGAAGCAAGTATTTACCTTTGACTTTACTAGCAAGGCCTTGCAGGACTCAAGTTCATGAGCATTTTAGAAACGGAACAGATTGAGATAATCACTAAACTCATACACCCTACTCCGCTGCCCACCCGTTATTTCTCTTAGAATACCCTGCGTCTCCAGTTCCTTAATGAGACTATAGGCTGAAGGCATGGATAAACCCGTTGCCTTCCTTACATTTTCTGCGTTTAAGACTGGCCGCTGGTATAAGTAAACTAAAACCTTTTGGGCATTCACTGCCCTACTGCCCAGACCCTGAATCTTAAGATCAGTTTCTTTTTGAAGTCTTAAGATTCCATCGAAGGTGCTAATTCCCTTTTGAGCGGTTTCAATAATGCCTTGCAGAAAAAACTTAAACCACCTGCTCAAATCATTCGCCTCCCGGACATGCATCAGGTTATCGTAGTAGTACTTGCGGTTCCGTTCCAGAAAATCTGAAAGGTATAGGATGGGCTTCTTCAAAATTCCCTTACTTACCAGGTATAGTGTAATCATCAAGCGGCCTACGCGCCCGTTGCCATCCAAGAAAGGGTGAACCGTTTCAAACTGGTAATGAATAAGGGCTATCTTGAGCAACTCCGGAAAATAAAGCTCTTCGTTATGGGCAAATTTTTCAATGTCGCCCATAAGCTCCGGAATTGAAGTATGTACCGGCGGAACAAACACCGCATCATTAATACTGGCTCCTCCGATCCAGTTCTGGCTGGTGCGAAACTCTCCTGGCTGCTTCTGCTCCCCACGCACCCCCTGCATCAAAGTTTTGTGCGTTTCTCGAATAAGCCTGGATGAAAAAGGAAGCTTTTCCAGCGCAGCAATGGCATGCTCCATTGCCTGAATGTAATTCTGTACTTCCTCCCAGTCATTGCGTTTGTCAAGGGGCACATCTTCTTTATCTAATAGAGCCTCCTCCATATTCGTTCGCGTTCCTTCAATTTTGCTGCTCTGGGTAGCCTCCTTCAGTACATGCATGCTGATAAACAGCTCTATGTTCGGGATATACGCAGAATACATATCCAGTCGCCCCAGCTCCCGGTCTGCTTTACCCAGCAGCTGCAGCACCTCCATGTCATCCATTATCCAAGGGCGGTTAATGGGGTTCGGCTGAAAACTTTTATAGGAACCCTGCTTTATGTATTGACCTGATTTAAACTCTTTCATAGTAGGATCTATTTAAAGATCTGGCGCGTAATTTAATCAGGCTGATACGCTATTTAAAATTTTAGACAAAAATTTAAATAATCCAGCTCACTATTTAAGATTTAAGCAAAATATTTAAATAAGGTATAGCGCTATTAAAGTAATGGCCTTTATTTTAAATGGGCACTACATATGCCATAGGAGTAGAAGCCGGTGTAGAAGCTCACACTGTAAGAGATAAATCAATACAAATGCTTCCACTCGCTGAGCCTGTAAATAAAAAAGGCCAAATTCCGAAGAAAAAGACCTTTTAAATGTGCCCCAAAGCGGACTCATATCGAACTTTTTGGTAGAGGATTTGAACCGAGTGTTGCAGTTCTACTCAGATTTCAGCTACTTATTCTGAAATTTCATTAACATTGAACTCCAAGACTCCTACTACCAGTTTACCTTCCGAGTTACAGTAGGAAGTTTATCTATGATATATAGCGCTCTTTGAATGGGCAAGCATAACAGATTCATGTTTTGAGAACAATTAAATTCCATAAAAGTGAATGCGGGGTGGATGTCTTACTGAGGGTAGGCGCTGGCAGTGAAATAGTAGAAAGTTATCTTGACACCCCTATTTACAACACCGACTATTTCGAAGTTCTGATTTTCAAAAGGGCAAAGGGCTACGTGATATTAAACCAGAGAAAAATCACGATCAGCAACAATACCTTCTTATTTATCTCTCCTTTTCAGAAAAGACAATGGAAATTGGATAGCCATGATTTGGAGTTCACTTTTCTCATTTTTCAGGAGGACTTCCTGAATGATTTTTTTGCCGACAAATTATTCACCTACCGCTTACTCTATTTTTACCAGTTAGATTACCCGCTCCACATGGCAGCTTCAAGGGAGGAAATCGATAAAGTTTGTCAGATACTTACTGAAATCAATAGTGAACTAAAGGAATCTAAATTAGACAGCGAACACCTCATTCGCTCCCTGCTGTATTACTTGTTACTGAAGTTCAATAGAGCCTACGCCAAGCTGAACGGTTTGCCCATTGACAAACCCGAGAATAATTATGCGTATGAGTTTAAAAAACTGATGGAAGTGCATATCAGGAAAAAACAACGAGTCCATGAATATGCATCGATGTTGGGGATCAGCAGAATTACACTCAATAAGGCAGTACAGGCGCAGTTCAACGTTACTTCCAATCATTTATTAAAGCAGCGGCTTCTTTTTGAAATTAAAAACTACCTGCTTCACTCGGATAGGAACATTACAGAAATCGCACAAGAACTAAACTTCTCAGAGCCTAATCACCTGATGCGGTTCTTTAAAACTCAAACAGGACTTACCACCTCGCAGTACTTTACTGATTATCAAAATGGTAGTCTTGTATAGTGCAATGGTAGCAATGCCTTAGCCGCTCCTACCTACCTTTGTATTGAATATAATAATCTTAATTTCAATACATTATGGAAACAAACGCAAATATTCAATTAATCAGAAATGCTACCCTGATCCTCGAATATGCTGGACAGCGAATTTTGGTTGATCCAATGTTTATGCCAAAAGGCACAATCGACCCACTGGCAGGAAAAGCAAGGAACCCAATGGTAGACCTACCCCTTTCGGTTGAAGAAATAACAAAAGAAATTGATCTGGTACTGGTCACTCATACACATCCAGACCATTTTGATCCTGCGGCAAATGAGGCATTATCGAAGTCTATCAAACTTATTAACCAGGTTGCCGATGAGGACTTCTTTAAGAAAGAGAACTTCACCAACGCAGAAACGGTAACCAACAGGACTGTTTGGAATGGGATCAGCATCCACAGAACTGGTGGAGAACATGGAAGTGGCGAAATTTTAAAACAAATGGGTACGGTTTCTGGCTTTGTACTGGAAGCAGAAGATCAGCCAACTATCTACATTGTTGGTGATAGCATCTGGATAGAAGAAATTGAGCAGAATATTCGAAAATTCAAACCAGATGTGATCGTGGTCAACTCAGGAGGGGCTGCTTTCCCTGGACTTGAAGCTACGCCTATCCTGATGGATGAAGAGCAAACCCTTGCCTTAACCAAAGCAAGCGGAGAGGCTAAGATCATTGCCGTACACATGGAAGCCTTAGACCACTGCCGCACCACAAGAAGCACGCTAAGGCAAAGAGCACAGGCAGTTGGCATCGGGGCAGATAAGCTGATCATCCCTCAGGATGGTGAGAAAATAACCCTCTAACTCTTTGAATAGGAGTTACTAACTCACCTGATACTACTATCGATAAAATAGTAACAAAAAAGGGACGACTCCTAAATAAAAAAAGCGGCAACCATTACAGTTGCCGCTTTGGTGCGCATGAGAAGACTCGAACTTCCATGCCCTTGCGAGCACCACCCCCTCAAGAAGAACCGTTAAGGCTGGTATTCAACTACTTAAGACCACAAAGGACAGATATAGGACAGAATACAGTAACAGATTAGCCTCTCCGTCTTACCCCTGGCTCTGTATGCGGTGGCATTTTAAACTCACTATCATCTCCTTTATACTCCATGGAGCCGACTAAATCATCGCCTGAAATCCTATACTGGAATGAATCAAAGAAAGGATCTCCTCCCAACTTTTTAATCTCTTCTATCAAATTTGCCCTTAGCCTATCCAGTGATACGCCCCGCCCTACAGCGTTTCTTTCACGCAAAGAATAAATCATCAAAGCCATATAGTTGTATTTAAATTTTGCATCCTATAAGCGGCAATTGCCACTTTTTACTTTCGGGTATGTTAGATATTTATAAGACTCAATTAGATCAGATGGGCTTCACCATCAGCAATACGAAGCATGAGGCACATTTATCGGCATTCATCATCACTACTGACTTTGAATTCCATGTCGATATCTATAATATGGCTCATAATGGACCAAGCATCTATTTGAAAAAAGCATATTTAGACATAATAAAGGGCCTGTGTGTGTGCTTCAAGTTGGACGAAAAGGAACCCTTAGCAAAACTTTTCCTTCGCTTTGATGACTTCCGCCCTGGCGAATAATGATCAGGTCCTGGGATGAGTAAAGATCTTCCACCTGCAGGCTGCAAAACTCATCCAGCCTGGCAGCTGTATCGTAGAGCGTTTGCATCATCAGGCCCTGCTTAGGACCCCTACTAAAGGCTTCATTTAAAAATCTGTCGCGCTCCTCATTGCTCATGCGCTCGACAGTACCCTTGGCGCCCTTCGGAGCCTTCAGGCCTGCCTGCTTGCGAACCATCTTCACGATGTTCTTGAATTGGGTGTAATCGATCTGATGCTTCCGGATCAAAAAAGCGAACTGCCTGGCGATTTCCTTCTGAGTCATGATTGCGCACCTGCATTATGGATTACGCAAAAGTACTAAAAACAGGAGGCAAATCAGCTGGCCGTTGGCTGGTTTATGGCAAAAGATTGCGCTCTCTGGCTAAAATGCGCAGTCAAAAAATAAGCCCTGACATAATCAGGGCTTATAATTATATGCTGTATTTATAAAAATGAAGTTTAATGAGTATCTAAATTAAGCGGTTAGTTCGAGACCAGCCAGTTCTCTGCCTAGGCTGCGAATACCCTCAACAATTTTCTCTACTTGCTTTTCACTTGGTCTTTTTTGACCAGTAGCATATTGATTAAGTAGAGTGCGATTAATCCCAATCCGATGGGCTAAGCCATTTATATTGAGCAATCCGTAGAACTCAAAAAACTGTTTGATGTCTAATTCAACTTGTATATCCTCTAAGATAAATAAGGCTTCTCCTTTAACTTCTTGAGCTAGATTCAAGCCCTCCAATGCATTTTCTCTTACTTCATCTAAAGTATCACCATAGGTTGCTATGGGATACCTATCATCTTTTGAATATGCAGAAAAACCTGTACTAGACTTTTCTGCAATAATAGTTACTCCCTGGGTTCTCATAGATTGGTGTGTGTTGTAGTTCGGTTCTTCTTGAAGAGCAGGGCTATTTAAGCCCTGCTGCTTTCATTATACTCTCATAGGTGCCTTTTTTAACTTCTTGGGATCCATGACGACCAACGGGTATAAGTACTCCAGGCTTGTCAGGATGTCCCCAAATATCATGCTTGTTGCCATGCCTCTCAATATACCAGCCTGCCTTCTGGAGCTTTCTGTGCAACTCACTAAACTTCATATGCAATAATCATTATAGTATACGTAAAGGTATCACAAATGATACTATTGAGCAAGAAAAAAGTGTCAAATATGATACTTTATATTACATACAACTATTTTTTTTTGTGTATAGAGTTCCACATTGCCATTTGATCACGCCTAAAAGTATCGACAATCTTGGCGTATATCTGCGTAGTTCTTAAGTTGGAGTGTCCCAGTACTCTACCCGACGGTTTTGAATAGAGAATGAACGGCTAAAAAGAAAAGCTGGTTTTTGTAATCGCCAAACCACAAAACCAGCTTTTAAGATGGATAAGAATCCAATAGTTAATATATAGGAATTGATACGAACAGGCAAGGTAATAGGTCATAAAAATCGGCAGGAATTTCTTTGTGAAATGATACAGGGCGTTATTAAGAGCCGCTCTGTGATATTTTCAGAGATTGCAGATAAAATTGATAAGCCGATAAAGCAGAGTTCTATAGAAAGGCGAATTCAGGACTTCTTTGCAAAAGTGGACTTTGATTACCAGCAGTTAGCTGCCTTTTTGATGAGCTTTGTGCCTCATGATCAATTGACTTTGA